>Ga0070705_100000080_pt1 | contig 52670 bp, 42 predicted proteins | sample KBSK5253metaG_FD_65455 | JGI IMG/M metagenome (GOLD analysis project Ga0070705, IMG submission 65455) | Corn, switchgrass and miscanthus rhizosphere microbial communities from Kellogg Biological Station, Michigan, USA - KBS K5-25-3 metaG | ecosystem: Host-associated > Plants > Roots >... | reverse complement strand
GGACAGGGGACAGGGGACAGGGGACAGGGGACAGGGGACAGGGGACAGGGGACAGGGGACAGGGGACAGGGGACTGCTCCTCGGCCCCTCTGCCTCTCTGCCCCTCTGCCCCTCTGCCCCTCTGCCCCTATCCCCTCTCCCCTTAACCTGTAACCCGTAACCTGTCCCCTATCCCCTACTTCGTAACGCTTATGCTCGACGTCGCGGTATTCCCCGCCGCATCGTAAGCTTTGCACATCAGTGTGTGAACGCCTCGATTCACCTTATTCGTTGACCACTTTATGCTGTAAGGCCCGCGCGTCCACGACGAGACCAACTGATTATCGGCGTAGAACTCGACCCGCGTGACCGCCACGTTGTCGCTGGCATTGATAGAGACCGTTTCGTTGGCTTTGATTTTCTCGTTCGTGATTGGCGAGATAAACGAAACTCGCGGCGCGACCGTGTCTCGAACCGTCACCGTGATTGTTACACTCGCCGAATTGCCTGCTTGATCCGTGGCCACCGCTCTCAACGAATGCCCGGACCCCGGCGCCAACGGCGACGTGTTCCATTGGAACTGATAAGGCGCCGACGCAAGCGTTCCAACGAGCAAGCCATCCGCATACAGACTGACGGTCGCCACTGCTGTGTTGTCCGTCGCGTTTACGATGATCGATTCGGCTGAAGATGCATCAACCGTCCCGCCCGATTGCGGCGATTGAAACGAGACCACCGGAGCCGTTGTGTCCGGCGCTTTCACCGTCACGGTGAGCGTCGCCACTGAACTATTGCCGGCCCCATCCGAGGCCAACGCCTGCAGCAGATGTTGAGACCCCGTGGCCATCGCGGAGGTGTTCCATGAGAATCTGTAAGGCGCCGCAGTCAGCGTGCCCATCGGATAGCCGTCCGCGTATACAGTCACAGACGCGACGGATTTATTATCCAGGGCGTTCACTTCGATAATCTCGTTTGTGGATGTTCCAACGCTCGCCGAAAATCCACTGCTGATCACCGGTTGAGTGAAAGTGATCGTCGGAGCCGTCGCGTCAAACGTACCGCTCGCCGTCACCACCATCGCGATGCTGGTGCTGTTGCCGGCTGCGTCAGTCGCCATCGCGGTCAGCGTATGCTGCGAGCCGTCCGCGTAAGAAGACGTGTCGCAAGAAAAGTTGTAAGGCGCCGAGGTTATTGTTCCAACCGGCGCTCCATCCGCGAACAAGCTCACGCTTGCGACCGCTCGATCATCCAGAGCATTCACACTCACAATCTCGCCTCGCGAAATCCCTATGAGCCCGTTCTGAGTTCCGCCCACTTGAGGCTGCGCGAATCCAAGAGCCGGACGAGTCGTGTCCGCGCTTCCCATCATCATTCCTTCGACGATGCCGATGGCGCGGCCGATGTTCAGCCGTCCCCATCCGTATCCCGAATCCCAACCGGCGGGTCCTAAATCATCCGCCGATACTTTCAAGATCGTGTCTATCTGCGCCGGAGTCAGCGCCGGATTGAGTGACGTCATCAATCCTATCGACCCCGCAACAAGCGGCGTCGAGAACGAAGTGCCGTTTACCGGTTGATAACCACCGCCCGGCGCGGTCGTCAAGATGCCGACTCCCGGCGCGGAGAGATCAACGTAGCTTCCCGTTGTCGTGAACCATGCCAGTTGATCGATCTGGTCCGTGCCGCTCACAACAAGGATCTCGGGCGCATCCGGAGCGCCGAAATAAGTGTTCGTGTTCCCGGCGGCCATAACCAAAACGCCACCGCGGTCTCGAATGTACTTTCCTGCGTTGATCATCAGGCCCGTATCAGCGCCCATGTAGCTGACGCTCGCTACTCGAGCGCCGTGATCGGCTGCCCAGGTCACGCCGGCCGCCAGCGCGCTTATGAGTGCGCCTCCGTCCGTGCGCGATGTTACACGCACTGGCATGATCTTGCAGTTCAACGCCGGCGACGCGACTCCAATTTCGTTGTTGCCGGTTGCGGCCGCGGTCCCCGCGGTCCACGTCCCGTGTGAAGCGACCGGGCTCGTGTCCGCGTTGTTATCCATGATGTTCCAACCCGGAACAAGCTTCGACGCCAGATCCGGATGCGTAGCGTCGAGGCCCGTATCGCACAACGCGATCGTCACCTGATCGCTACCCATGGTCATGCCCCACGCCGCGGGACACGAGACCGCGGGGAGATGCCACTGCGATCCATACATCGGATCATCGGGAACCATGTCGCCAACCGGATAAACCAAATAATCAGGCTCGACGAATTCCACCTCGGGCCGCGATCTCAACATCTCGGCGTAAGCGTTCATGTCCGCGCCTTCGGGCACTTCGATCGCGTGAGCCCGCAGCGTGGGTAAGTCGCGCTCGACTCGCGCACCGGATGCCATCATCACGTTCTTGCGATGAGAAGCAGAAACGCCCGCACGATACTTGATCAGCAAACGGCCGGGCACGATCTCCGGAGCGCGCCGCGAAAGTTTACCGATGCCGGCAACCTGATCCGGTTCCTTTGTCTTGCTCGCGTGCGCTGTTCTGAGGTGTGCTTGTCCCGCGGCCAGCAGCGCCGCGATCATCAGCGTGTACATGATTGTGAGGTGTCTGTTCATCTAAGGCTCCCACTCCCGTGCGCCGTTAACGTTCAAGAGGCGTCGCTCCCTGCACACACGAACACCACGGCTGACGAGTCAGACCCTCAGATCCGCGTTGCTCATCGCAGGGACGCACCCGAACGCAGTGCAACGCCAGGACCAATGGTCACAGTGGTTTTTGGACTTGCTGGCGAGAATAAAAGAATAGCGGGAGGCATTCCCCGGCCGGTCCAGCTAATCTTCGAGGTTGCGAGTTCGGTTTCGTGGTTGTGTCTGCAGGTGGTTGGCCCTCTGAACAACGTTTGAGGAAAAGTTGTACACGTCACAAATGCCGTTGATGGGTAGAGGAGCCACAGGGGAAGGGGCGAGGATTTAGGATTTAGGATTTGGGATTTGGGATTGAGGAGGGGAAGAGGGGAAGAGGGGAAGGGGCGACGGGGCGACGGGGCGAGGATTTAGGATTTGGGATTTGGGATTTAGGATTTAGGATGCGGAGCCGCCCAGTCCGGAATCCCAAGTCCGCAATCGGCAATCCTAAATCCCAAATCCTAACTCCCAAATCCTAGATCCCAAATCCTAACTCCCAAATCCTAGATCCCAAATCCTAACTCCCAAATCCTAAATCCTAAATCCTATTTCGGAATTTCCGCCCCATTCCTCATTTCCCCTCCATGCTGGAAGTAAACTCTCAACCTGGTTTCAATAGAACGGCCAACGCTCGCTCAAAGGTAATCAAGTCTCGTCGTGCAAACTTCTCGTCTTCCCCTCTTCCCCTCTTCCCCTCTTCCCCTCTTCCCCTCTTCCCCTCTTCCCCTCTTCCCCGTCCTCCTGTGTCTCATCGGGGCGAATCGGGGAGCAAGGCATCAGATGTTCGGGTTTTCCCGGGCCGCCGCAGGGGATAAACCCGCTATTATTACCCAATTTCGGGTTTGACGAGGGGCATAGCTGTGGTAGTATCCCGCAAGCTGGAATGCTAACGGCCTTAGTGATTTGACTACCTCAGAGCATCGTGCGGACGCTGTAGATCAGCCGCCGGAGAAAACAAAAACAGGTTGGCCGAGCCGTAAGCATGGAGACTCAACTCGAACAGCATAATGAAGCTGACTGTTTGGGTCCGATGCAGGGCTTTAGTTTTGAGAAGAGATTAAGTAGTTTGTCGGAGGATTTATGAATCGAGTGAGAATTCTTCTAGGAAACAAGATCTCAGCTCTGTTGGTTGCGAAGCACAGTGAGAGTGGTGACGATGACCTTAACGGAACCAGGTCGACATCGAAGCGGGCGGTTGGCGGCGCGGCTCTGTTCTTCCTGCTGGCTTTTGCGCTTCTCGTTGCCCCGAATGAAGCGCACGCAGCCACGTTCACTATCACAGCCAACACGAACTGGAGTGCGATCCCCGCCGGACCTCCGACCAACGCAGATTCTGTTTTGATTGAGAATGGCGCAACGCTAACGGTTAATGTTTCGAATGCAGTCTGTGCGAGCATTCAACCAGGCACTTCAGGCAGCAGCGGAAATACGGGCACTTTGAGTTTCAATTCTGGATCCATACTTACCGTTTCTGGAACGGTAACGGTCGGCGGATCCAGAGCTGGTAGCATTAACATGTCGAGCGGAGGTACGTTGATTGCGCAGGCGTTGGCGGTTGGTACTGCTGGAACTTGGACTCCCGGAACGGGAACGGTTCAACTCAATGCCACCAACACGCTACCTGCTGCGTTTTTCACTACATTCAACAATCTAGCAACGGCCACGACTGGAACAACAACGCTAGGAGGAGCGCTTGGGGTGACTGGTAACCTCACAATCGGCTCTGGAACGACCCTGGATGTCTCCGCCAGCAACTTTGCCCTCAGTGTAGCCGGCAACTGGAGTAACTCGGGAACGTTTAACGCGAGGTCAGGTACGGTCACGCTGAATGGCGGCACCGGCACCCAAACGGTCTCGGGAAATACGACGTTCTTTAACTTGACCCTGAATAATAGCGGCGCAACGACGGCGTTTGGGAGCACGACCACGACCATAGCTAATGCTTTTAGCAAAACGGCTGGAACTATGGATGGTGGCACCTCTACGATCATATTTACGGGTTCACCTGGCGCAGGGCTGGGGATTGTCGGTGGTAGCGCAAAGAACTTCTTCAATCTACAGATTAATAGCGGTGCAAACATCTCAACGGCGTCCACTGCGGGCAACAACATCACGATAAACGGCAATTTTACGAATAACGGAACGTTCGCGCAGGACTCAACTCGCACCACTACGTTTGCGGGCAGTAGCACGATTCACAGTTTGTCCGGCACCGGCACTACAACGTTCGGCACCGTTGACATCAACGGGACAAACACTGTCAACGCGGGGTCACATAGCTTTACAGTGTCAGGTGCTAGCTTTCCAGTCACCGGTACTTTCAATGGCGGCACAGCGACAGTCACGTTCAGTGGAACCACCGCGATCTCGGGCTCTGGGACAATAAACTTCAATAACGTTACCATCAGCGGTACCCTCTCGAATGCGGCAAACAAAAGCTTCAGTGTGACGGGAAACTGGACGAACAATGGTACCTACACTCGCGGAACCGAGACCATCACGTTCAACGGAAGTGCGGTTCAGAACATCACCGGCGTAACCCTCTTTGCTAGTCTGACATTGAATAACATTCTGGGCCTTACGCTTAGCAATAACATTACCGTGGGGAACGTTCTTGCGCTGACAAGTGGGGATATCACCACCGGGGCCAATACTCTTTTTCAAGGCACGGGTTCAACATCGTCGGGCGTTGGTGACGTAGTCGGTAATGTAAATCGCGGGGACGTCACGACCGGGAACACGCGGTCGTTTGGAAATGTTAATGTGCAGATTACGCCTACGGCGAATACTGGAAGCGATGTCACGGTAAACCTGGTCAAGGGAGCGTCGTCCCTCACTGGTTCAGTACTGCGTGAATATGGAATAACCCTCAACGGCGGCACTACTATCAACGCTACCTTGCGGCTTCGTTATCTTGACTCGGAATTGAACGGCAACACGGAAAACTCGGGACCGGCATGCAGTCTGCAGTTGTGGAAGAAAACCGGCACGACTTGGGCCGCGGTGGGGTCGACCGCTTGTGATTCTACAGCGAACTGGGCGGAGAACGCAGCCATTAGCAGCTTCTCCCAGTGGACGCTCAAAGGAGCGGGAGCGCCCACTGCTTGCAAGCTCGAAGGTTTCCAGGCCGCAAGATCCGATGACGGAGTCGTGCTCGAATGGCGCACAGGCTACGAAGTCAATAACGTCGGCTTTAACATCTATCGACAAGGCTCCGACGGCGAGATGGTGAAACTCACCAAGCACATGGTCGCGGGCTCCGGGCTCATGGTTCGCAAGAACACCGCGCTCACCTCCGGGCTCTCTTACTACTGGTCAGATCCCGACACCAAAAAGGGTGATCATCCGCAGTACTGGCTCGAAGACCTCGATGCCGACGGTCACACATCGTGGAACGGTCCCTTCATCATCAATGAAGCGGCCATCCCGACTCGGCCCACTCCAGGTGGGAAAGCCACTCCCGGTGAGAAGGGCGGACGCGGCGACGCCAACTCGATGACCATCAATTCGATCAGCGTAGAGAATGAACAGAGCGGCGTGTATCAACCAAGCGGCCCAGTCGAGAGCACCGCTAAGATCGGCAAGATGAAACTCGCGGCCGCCGTTCAACAGGCTGATCTCGCCGGCAAACCCGCCGTCAAGGTTTCGATCAAGCAGGAAGGCTGGTACCGCATCACTCAGGCTCAGCTTGTGGCGGCCGGAATCAGCACGTCTACTGATGTGAAGAAGTTTCAACTGTTCGTTGATAGTCAGGAGATTCCAATCATCGTCGGCGGGGGCAACAGCAGAGGCTTTGACCCGAGCGGTTACATTGAGTTCTACGGGCAGGGACTGGACACCCCTTCGACCGACACGCGAGTGTACTGGTTGGTGGTGGGGCAGCAGCCCGGTTTGCGAATCAAATCGTTCACCGGCTTAAGTGGCGGCAGCGCCGGCGACAGCTTCCAATACACCGTTCAACGAAAAGACAGGTTGTTCTATCGCTCGGAGATTCAAAACGGCGATGCGGAAAATTTCTTCGGAGCGTTCATCTACTATCAGCCGACCGATCAGGCGCTGACCGTGAACCGGATAGCGCCCTCGGCCAACACGACGCTCGAGATCGCGTTGCAGGGATTCAACGCGGGGCCGCATCAGGTTCAGGTGTCGCTCAATGGAGCGATCGTCGGAACGTTGAGCTTCAACGATCGCGTGCGGCAGGTGTTCACATTGACCGCGCCCCAGGCGTTGCTCACCGAAGGCGCGAACAAGGTGACGCTGCAGGCGCTTGCGGGGAACAGCGATTTCAGTTTTGTGGATTACATAAAGCTTACCTACGCGCACAAGTGGGAAGCGGAGAACAACGCGCTGAAATTCACCGCTCCCGGTTCGAGCATCGTGACTCTGAACGGATTCAGCGGCGGCAACATTCGAGTCGTCGATGTGACCGATCCGAAGGCCGTTCAGGAACTGCTCGCCAAGCCAGCTCAGGGTAATGCCACCCCCACTTCGATCACGGTGGTGACACCGGGCGGCGGAGCACGGTCGCTGTTGGCCTTTGTCGACACGAAACAAGCGTCGAAGATCGCCGCCAACAAACCGTCGAGCCTGCGGCTGAGTTCGAATCAGGCGGACCTTGTGATCATCGGAGCGGGTGATTTCTCGTCGAGCCTGCAATCACTGCAGGCGCTCAGGCAGGGTCAGGGCATTCAGACGATGCTGGTGGATGTTGAGGATGTATACGACGAGTTCAGCTTTGGACAGAAGTCGCCGAACGCGTTGAAGGATTTCCTGTCCTACGCGAGAACGAATTGGACGAAGGCGCCGAGATACGTGTTACTCGGAGGGATGGCGAGTTTTGATCCGAGAAACTACATGGGTTTGGGCAACACGGATTTTGTGCCGACGAAGATCGTGATGACCGAGCATTTGGAGACGGCATCCGATGACTGGTTCGTGGACTTCAACAACGATGGGATGCCGGAGATGGCGCTCGGGCGGCTGCCGGCTCGGAACGCGGATGAGGCGGCAAGGATGGTGCAGAAGCTTGTGAACTATGATCAGGCTGCGAGCGGCGCGGGAGTGCTGCTGGTGGCGGACATGAATAAGGGCTTCGACTTTGAGCACAACAACGATCTATTGAAATCGATTGTGCCGGGCACAACCGCGGTTCAGGACCTTCGCCGGGCGAGCGATCCGCAAGCGAAGCAGACCCTGTTGACCGCATTGAATCAGGGCAAGAAGCTTGTGAACTACACGGGTCACGGCTCGGTCGACATTTGGGAAGCGAGCTTGCTGACATCGACGGACGCGGCGGGGCTAGCGAACGCGCAGAAGTTATCGCTGGTGGTTGCGATGACGTGTTTGAACGGCTACTTCTTCGACGAAAGATTCGAAAGCCTCGCGCACGCGCTTGTGAATGCGCAGAACGGCGGCGCCGTGGCGGTGTGGTCCTCGACTGGATTGACCGAACCTGATCCTCAGTCGCTTGCGGATCAGGAGTTGTTCAGGCAATTGTTCGCGGGCGCAAGCGTGCGGCTTGGCGACGCGGCACTGAAGGCGAAGTCGGTGATCACGGATTCGGACGTGCGCCGGACGTGGGTATTGATCGGCGATCCGACGATGCGATTCAAGCAATAGCGGAACAAATTATTCGACGAGCTGTCAGCTTGTCGAAGATTTCAGAGGGCTGAGGACAAAGCTTAGGCTTGGCCTCAGCCCTTTTTGGTAGCTCTCAAAGAAGGAAAGCCTTCCACAGATTACGCAGAGCACGCAGATTTTGGAGAGATACAAGACTTTTCAATGCGAAGCAGCATCTGCGTAATCTGCGTCATCTGTGGAGAAAGTCATTTCGGATTCTTGAATGCTCAAACAAGGAAACGCTTCCACAGATGACGCAGAGCACACAGATTTTCAGAGAGACACAAGATTCTTGAATGCGAAGCGGCATCTGCGTAATCTGCGTCATCTGTGGACAGGCAGGAGGGAATGCGGTGGAGATACCGTCACTGAAATTCAGATCGCTCTGAATGGATAAAATCGACCGCCTGGGTTGGGCGGAAGGAATTACATTTGTCTCATACGGAGTCCCGGTGGGTGTTCGAGTGAATCGTGAAGGAATGCTCGAACAACTCGTCGATCGATTTCCGCCTGGCTGGAAACCGTCCCGCGCTCGCAAAGTAGAGCGGTTGTACTCGCTCATAATCGGTGGCGTGGGAGTGCGGCCGGGCATTCGCCGATTCAACATTCTTTATGGCAATACTCAGAAGCTGCTTCGCACGCTTGATATTGAAGAGTTCCTGACTGTATTCGAATCTGATGTGAAGCTTCACGTGGCCGCGGGCGCGCGACGGCGGGTCTTTATTCACGCGGGAGTGGTCGGCTGGAACGGACAAGCGATCCTGATACCCGGGCGGAGCTTCAGCGGCAAGACGACGCTCGTTGCTGAACTGATCCGAGCGGGCGCGACTTATTACTCGGACGAATACGCAGTGCTCGATAGCGAGGGGCTGGTGCATCCTTATTCCCGGCCGCTTTCGGTGAGGGAGAACGGCAGACACGTCAAACACGCGCCGGAGATGTTCGGCGGCAAGCCAGGCAAGAGCCCTTTGAGAGTGGGGCTGGTGATCGCCAGCCGATATAAGGCGGGCGCGCGATGGCGTCCTCAGCAGCTCTCACCCGCGGAAGGGGCACTTGCGTTGATAGAGAACGCGGTGTCAATTCAAAGGCAACCCGAAACTGTGATCGAAGTGCTTAGGCGCGCGATTCCAGGTGCGACGATTCTCAAAGGCGTGCGCGGGGAAGCGAAAGAGGTGGTTGACTACGTGCGCCGAAAGCTGTCGTGAATAAAGGGGCTTTATCATTGACAAGACCGATGATTAAGTTGTACAAGTCGAATGGTTTCAGGCCTTTCAGCTCTCTTTAGTGAGAGAGGAATGAGATGAATAACACGACAAACGGATTCAAGCCGTGCGCGAGAAAACACGGGCTCGTAGTACGAGAGCTGGCGGGTGAGTTGTTGGTCTATGATCGTGAACGGAACGAAGCGCATTCGTTGAACCAGACAGCGGCGTTGATTTGGAAACACTGCGATGGTAATTCGACGATTGCCGAACTTCGCTCGAGGTTGGAAGCGGCGACGGGCGATTCTATTGATGAGCAGGTTGTTCGGTACGCGCTGCGGAAGTTCACACAGCTCTCTTTGCTGGAGGAACCGTTAAAGGCTCCGGCCGGGGAGCGACGACTTTCACGCCGCGAGCTTATTCAGGCAATTGGATTGGCGGCCTCGATTCCATTGGTAGTTACCATCATCGCGCCGAACGTGTTTGCCGCAGCGAGTTGCACTCAGCTATGCGCGCTCTCGATAGACTGTACGGTTCCCGGGTGCCCAACGTGCCCCGTAGGAGGCGGCACCTGTCACGCTTAATTTCCGACGCCAAACCCTGAATCGCATGTCAAGATGGCTTCTACGGCTTCGCCGAGAAAATTGGGCCAGTTGGTGGCGAGTATCCTGTATCAATCCTGGCGCGCGCACGCTCGCGCCTCTCAAACTTCCGAAGAAGAACTCACCAGCATCATTCCTCTGCTAACCGGGTCCGGCGCAAGTGCGCTTGCGAGCGCTCGCATTCGCGATTCGAATCTGCGAGATTCAACACCGGCGCTCGAGCTTCAACAAGCACACCGCCTTCATGCAGTACACGCCGCCGCGTTCGAAGAAGACATCGCCAACGTCATTACGCTTCTACGCAATGCCGGAGTCGAACCAATCCTTGCAAAAGGATGGGCGGTCGCGCGGCTGTATCCCGATACGAGCCTGCGTCCCTACGGCGACATTGATTTGTATGTGCGGCCGGGTCAGTACTCGTCCGCAATGCGTGTTCTTGCGAGCCCGGAAGGAAAGAGATTCGTCGTCGATCTTCACGATCAATTCGATTCTTCGGACGCGCTGAGTATCGGTGAACTCTTTGAGCGGTCACAACTGGTGAGCCTCGCGGATGGAAAGGTGCGCGTGCCGTCTGAGGAAGATCATTTGAGAATCTTGTGTCTCCATTTTCTTCGGCATGGCGCCTGGCGGCCGTTATGGCTCTGCGACATCGCGGTTGCGGTCGAGACTCGCGCTCCGGATTTCGATTGGGATATTTGTTTAGGCAAGGACTCGAGACGCGCCGATTGGATCGCGTGTTCGATCGGGCTCGCGCAGCGATTGCTCGGGGCCGAGATTCACGACACGCCGGTTGCCGATCGAGCGAAGACCTTGCCCGCGTGGCTGATATCAAATGTCCTCAAGCAATGGGAGACGCCTTACAGCACCTCTCAAGCTCCCGTGACTCATGCGGCACCGATGTCCAAATACTTGCGAGACCCGCGCGGGTTGCTCGCTGATCTTCGGCGGCGCTGGCCGAACCCGATCGAGGCTACGGTATACACCGGTGGGCCGTTTAATAACTTGCCGCGATGGCCATTTCAATTTGGCGAATGCGTTGGGCGTACGGCTAAATTTCTTACACGGACGTTGCGCCCAGATCGCGATGATTGATTGACATCGGACGAGCTTCGACGGACGATGTCCGGGAAATCCCATTGGCATGCCGCGAACTCTCCGAATACTATGACGCGGATAGATTCTAACAAAGACACAATGCTCGTCGTGAGCGCGCACGCCGCCGACTTCGTCTGGCGAGCCGGTGGAGCCATCGCGCTCTATTCGTCGCGCGGCTGTCGAGTCAGAGTCCTGTGTGTCTCGTACGGCGAACGTGGCGAGTCCGAAAGACTCTGGCGGCAACCCGGAATGACTCTCGACGAAGTGAAACGCGTTCGCCGCAACGAAGCCGAGCAAGCCGCTGAAGTGCTCGGCGCGGAGATACGATTCTTCGACGCGGGCGACTATCCGTTACGCCCAACGGATGAACTTTCCGACGAACTTGTCCAGGAGTTTCGCCGCGTCCGCCCAACTATCGTGCTCGCGCATTCGTTTAATGATCCTCACAACCCGGATCATCCTGAGGCATCACGCCTTGCGATGAATGCTCGCGTCTATGCGCAAGCGGCCGGCTACCCAAGCGAGGCGCCGAAACTCGGAGCGCCGCCCGTTTTCATGTTTGAGCCTCATCAACCAGAGATGTGTGACTTCAAACCGAATGTGCTGCTCGATATCACTTCGGTGTTCGATCTCAAACGCAAGGCGATGGAATGCATGGCCGCGCAGGAACACCTGTGGGAATACTGTTCCGATCTCGCGAGGCGGCGCGGCACTCAGGCGGTGCGCAATTCGGGCAAGAAGGAAATCAAATACGCGGAAGCCTATCAGCGAGTCTATCCTCAAGTGACCGGCAACTTTTCATGAGCCATCGAATCGTCAGAAAAATCTCTCGCGCTGATTCGGAAGTCATTCGCGCACTCGGCGAGCAGGGTGTCGCTACGATCCACGAAGCGCAGGGACGCACCGGGATCTTACGGCCATACATGCGCCCGATTTATCCGTCGGCGCGCGTGGCGGGCTCGGCGGTGACGGTCTTGTGTCCGGCTGGTGACAACTTGATGGTCCACGCAGCGGTTGAGGTCTGCGAGCCGGGAGATGTGTTAGTCGTGGCTACAACATTGGAATCGACTCACGGAATGTTTGGCGAGTTATTGGCGACTTCGTGCCGAGCGCGCGACATCGCGGGACTTGTGATCGATGCAGGTGTGCGAGACGTGACGGATATTACGGCGGTGAATTTCCCGGTGTGGTCCAAAGCTATTTCGGCTGAGGGCACGTTGAAGTCCGGCGCGGGCTCAGTGAATGTCGAGATCGTCTGCGCGGGTGCCGTCGTGCGTCCGGGCGATGTGATTGTCGGCGATCAGGACGGCGTGGTGGTTGTGAAAAGAGAAGCAGCGTCGGAAATAGCACGGCTCGGCGCGGAGAGGATCAGCAGGGAAGAGAAGTCGCGAGAGCGGCTGCGTGCGGGCGAGTTGGGATTGGATTTTTACGGCTTGCGCGGGATGCTTGCCGAGTTGGGAATCGAATACGTGGACGAGGAATAGCGTTTGTAGTCCGGCCTTCAGGCGGAAGTTAGTATCCTCGAGTTAAGACAGTACAAACCTCCGCCTGAAGGCCGGACTACGAACTATGTGCCGCATTACTTCTCGCTCTTCAATTCATTCATTCCCTGATTCGCTCTCGCAATGACATAAGCCAGAATATCCGCGGCATCTTTGCGAGTGAGCTCCTTCGCAAACGAAATCATGCCATTCTGTTTCCGAGCCCCGCCGAGCACTACATCAAACCACTTTTCATTCGCCAATGTCTTCGAGTAGCGCAGATCCGGCACCAATCCGCCGCCTACCGCCACGTCGCCGTGGCAAGGAGAGCAGTAGCGTTGGAATAGACCCTCGCCTCTTTTCACCGTGGCTTCATCGGCCGTCGCAGCGGGTGGATTAAGTGCGAGCGTAGCCGGTTCAACGAGCGCAGGCAGGGCCGCCTTGCCACCCAGTTTGAAAACGAGCATGCGGCTGATATTTCGCACGCGGCCCGATTTGAAAGCTATCTCACCGACTACGAGTGGAAATGCGCCGCCCCAACCCGCCGCCACCGCAACGTATTGCTCGCCGTTCACTGCATAGCTCACCGGGCCCGCCATTACTCCAGTCTGAGCTGCGAACGACCAGACCTTCTCGCCGGTGTCCGCGCGATAAGCTTCAAAGGTTCCGCTCGCGGTCCCTTCGAAAACTAGATTGCCCGCAGTCGACAGCACGCCTCCGTTCCAGGGGCCGGGGCGATTAACATTCCAAACCTGCTTCTGTTTAACTGGATCCCACGCGACGAGCCGCCCTTTGATTGTATCGAGGATCAACTTCTTCATCTTGGGATCCTGAGGCATTTCCGCCGCCACCATGTCGAGGCCTGTGTTGAACGCAAGCGCCTTTGATTGATAGTCGCCCTGCGATTTGTAGAGGAACCCCATATCCTGAACCGGTATGTAGACCAACCCGGTGAGCGGGCTGAATGACATCGGCTGCCAGTTGTGAGCGCCCAATGGACCAGGCGCAAGCGGCACCCCGTCCGGGCCCGGGTATCGCGCGTTCAGTGTTTCGACCGGCCGGCCTGTCTTCATATCGATGCCCGTCGCCCAGGTCACGAATGTGTAGGGCTTCGCCGAGATCAGCGCGCCGGTCGCCCGATCGAGAACGTAGAAGAATCCGTTCTTCGGCGCGTGCAAAATAACTTTGCGCTGCCGGCCGTCGATTTGAATGTCGGCAAGGATGATCTGTTGAGTCGCGGTGTAATCCCACATCTCGCCGGGAGTTTCCTGATAGTGCCAGACGTATTCTCCGGTTTTGGCTTTGAGCGCGACGATTGACGAAAGGTAAAGATTATCACCGCCGCCGGGGCTTCGAATGCGGCGGTTCCACGGCGAACCGTTGCCGACTCCCAGATAAATCAGATCGAGCTCGGAGTCGTAGACGATCGAATCCCAAACAGTTCCGCCGCCGCCCGCCTTCCACCACTCGCCGGTCCACGTCTTTGCCGCGCGTTCGAGTGCCGGACTCTCGAAGGGCTTTGAAGGATCGCCGGGCACGGTGTAAAAGCGCCACAACATCTTGCCGGTCTGGGCATCGTAAGCCGAAACGTATCCGCGCACGCCAAACTCCGCGCCGCCGTTTCCGATGATCACCTTGCCGTCGACTATTCGCGGCGCTCCGGTGATTGTGTAACGAAACTGACGATCGACGGTGAGCGTCTCCCAAACGGGTTTGCCGGTCGCGGCATCGAGCGCAACAAGCCGTCCATCGAGCGTCCCGACGAAGACTTTTCGTTGCCAGATTGCGACTCCTCGATTGACGACGTCGCAACAAGCGTTGGCGCCCCACTCGGGCGGGACCCTCGGATCGTAGGACCAGAGCGGTGCGCCGGTTTCGGCATTGACCGCGAAGACTTTGCTCCACGCGCTTGTGAAATACATCACGCCGTCGACGACGATGGGTGTCGATTCCTGGCCCCGGTCAGTGTCCATGTCGAAGTACCACGCGAGCCCAAGCTGCGACACATTGCCGTCGTTGATTTGCTTGAGCGGGCTGAATCGCTGTTCATCATACGTGCGGCCGTGAGTCATCCAGTTGCCGGGTTCTTTGTCGGCGTTGACGATTCGAGCGCGATCCACGGCGGTTTGTTTTGTTGCGCGTTTGTTCGGGGCTGACTTTTGATTAGCGGGCCAGCTCCAAGCGCCGCCGAGCACGACGGCCAGCATTATCGCGACGAGTTTGACGATTGTCCGAGGCATAAGTTCTCTCCTGGGGCCGCTTATGTGAAATGTTTTTCAATCATACTCGCGAGTGGTGTTGGGTCAAGCGGAGAGACGGAGGCAAGGCGAAGAAGCGGTACAATTGAGTGGTAAAAGCTCTCAATTGCGTGGTATAACCGCGCATATGAATTCGCTGGCCGAACTGCTCTCTTCGCGCGTGAAAGCGGAAATCTTCCGTCTGATGTTCGGTACAGGTAATGCAGAGTTACATGTGCGGGAGATCGAACGCCGGTCCGGCCTAGCCGATGCGACCGTTCGACAAGAGCTCAAGCGCCTCACCCGTCTTGGAGTGGTCGAGCCGCGGCGAGATGGAAACCGGACCTACTACCATGCCAACACTGAGCACCCGCTCTATCCAGATATTAGAAACATGGTTCTCAAGACCAGCGGCTTGGCAGACGTTTTGCGCGATGCGCTTACTCATCCTGGAATTCGCATCGCTTTCGTGTTCGGTTCGATCGCACGAAGCAACGGTAAGGCGAGGAGCGATGTGGACTTGATGGTGATAGGTACAATCAGTTTGCGGCAGCTCGGCAAGCGGTTGTCGGGCGTCGCTGCGAAACTCGGCCGCGAAGTGAACCCTCACGTTCTGAGTCCTGAGGAATTTGTGAAGCGAAGGAAGACTCGCGAGCATTTCATTACAACGGTGCTCGGCGAGCCGCGGTTGTTTGTGATTGGAACCGAAGATGAGCTTAAAGCGATGGGCCGATAACGGCTGGCTACGTCCGCATAAGACAAGCGCGAAGGAGGTCGCCGGCTTGTTGGCGATTGTCGAGCGGGATCTGGTCGATGCGGAAGGCGAGATATCTGCCGCCTGGCGGTTCGGCATTGCTTACAATGCTGCGCTGAAACTCTGTACCATACTGCTCCACGCTTCCGGCCCGAGCGTGCCCTGCAGCACTACCGAACGATTGCGGCATTGCCACTGGTTCTGGGGCAATGAGCGAAAAGACGACGCGGATTACCTCGAGACCTGCCGTACGAAGCGGAATGCTGCTGAGTACGAGATGGCGGGCGTTGCAACGGAAAAGGACGCGAAGGAGCTTGTGGAGTTTGTGAAGGACCTTCGGGAGGACGTGCTCAACTGGCTGAACAAGCATCACACCGAACTCATGCCCAGGAAGGCAAAATAAGCGGACCGCGACATATTTCAACAGAACGGCAGCAGTTCGGTCCCGTTACCTGACACACAACAAGAGGCAGCCGCGGCGGCTGCCTCTTGGTTGGATAATCTGGCTCCTGAGGTAGGATTCGAACCTACAACCCTCCGGTTAACAGCCGGATGCTCTACCGTTGAGCTACTCAGGATTGAATTCGTTGTGTTAACGAAGAATTGAAATTATCAGAGCCCTCGCGCGGGTGTCAACAACGGGACTTTGCCGCTTGCCGCTCGCGGTTTCAGTTGCGCCGTGAAGAAACGAGTCATCCGCTCGCTGTATTCTTTCTTCGAGTGATGTATCGAGCGCGCGTGGCGCGCGCCCTCGACAAGCCAAATCTCTTTGTCCACCGTGAGCGCTTCGTGAATGCATTCGGAGTGCGAAGTCGGAATCAACTGGTCTGCGGTGCCGTGAACCAGATACACAGGGCATTTGATTTGTCCCGCTAGCGCAAGCGGCTCCACCGAGTGAATATCAAAGCTTCCCCGGTAGTTTGCGACTTGTATCGCCGTCCACAATACCGGGTTCAACACGGCGCCCGGTAATCCCGTTGCTTTCATCACAAACTCTTCGGTGATCCTGCGCAAGGAGGCAAACGGACTGTCCGCCCACACCGCGCGGATGCCCGGATGATGCGCCGCGACCTGGAGTGCGATTGCAGCCCCCATCGACTCGCCCGCTAATCCGACGCGGTCAGGATCGATTGTCTTTTCCTTCAAAAGCCATTCGATCGCTGACTCAACATCACGGCGTTCGTAGAATCCATACGTCACATAGCGGCCTTCACTGTCACCGTGCCCGCGGCCGTCGAATACCAGCACATTGAATCCCGCGCGCCGCAGCACTAGCGCCGACCGCAATACGTCGGTGCGGTTGTGTTTGACCCCATGAAGAACGATAACGGTGCCTGCATTTTTGCGCGCGGGCATCCACCAGCCGTACAACCGAGTGCCGTCGAACGAGTGAATAGTGATGTCTTCGAGGCGAATTCCGATGCGTTGAATGAGGCGCCGAAGATGCGGGCTCTTCAGTTGAGTGAGGCGCTTGAGCCGCGGGCGGATCAGAAGCCCCGCGAGAGGATAACTGGCCGCCGCGATCGCGAATGCCAGCGAACCCACGGCGCTCAGTGCGACGTATCCGCCGAGTCGCAGCCAATTCGGAATGCGCCGGCCGTGCGACGTGGCAAGATCGCTGGGGTGGTTCGCTAGTGGCTCGATGCCCGGGTCTTCATTCATTTTGCTCACCGTGGCTAATGCGATTATAAGATGGCTCTCAATAGAACGATAGTTGTTCGCCGGGCGCCGGATCCTTTTGTCGGAACTCCGGGCGCATTCGGAATATCGTTTAAGGGAGGTCCGCAGGCGGCGGCGAAAATAACTATCGCCACAAAGGCACCAGGGCACGAAGGAGCACAAAGTTTACAGATCTAGCGCGGCTTCGTGGCTGTGGGTCTTCGTGGCTAACAGCTTTCAGCCTGCTTGACTCGACCGAAAGACCAACAATTTCAGGAATGTCATTTCGTATGCCAAGAAGAGCCGCCTGTTGTCTCGTCGTTGTAGCACTCATCGCTTCCGCGGTACTGACGCCCGATTCGAGCGGGCAGGTCGGGGGAGCTCAGCCTCAAAACGTCATCTGGACCAACGTAACGAATTGTACGTTGACGGGGAATAGTCTGCGGAAGAGCGCCGGCCGCAGTGACTCCGCGGATGCCGGCGCCCGCTCGCAACAGAGTGTTACATCGGGCGATGCGTTCTTCGAGTTCACGGCTGGCAGTTCGAACGCCGTTCTCTTTTGCGGGCTCGCTCACGAAGCGATCGGCACCGGTTATTCTGATATAGACTTCGGCGTCAAACTGACAGAGATCGGAGTCGCCGAGGTCCGCGAGAACAACGTCTATCACGCGGAAACAACTTATCGCGCGGGGGACGTGTTTCGCGTGGCAGTGCAAGCGGGTTCGGCCAGGTATTACAAGAACGGCGCGCTCTTTTATTCGAGTCTGAAGACACCCGCTTATCCGCTGTTTGCCGATGCGGTGTTTCTCACGCTCGGTGGAAGAATCGACAACGCGGTGATTGGAGCGCTCGCGGTGAGCACGTCCGCCGACTGGAAAATGTATCAGCACGATGCGGGGCACTCAGGTTACTCGACCGAATCCCGGCTCAATGCTTCAAACGTTTCGACGCTGTCGGCGGCCTGGAGCTTCGCAAGCAGCGGCTGGGTTACGGGCACGCCGATAGTTGCGGACGGGACGGTCTACATCGGGTCCTGGGATGGCAAGATGTACGCGCTCCGCGAAAGCGACGGCAGTCAGCGTTGGAGTTTCACCGCGGATATTTCATCCGACAATTGCGGTTTTACGTACGGCATCGACAGCACGGCCGCGGTTGTAGACGGCAAACTGTACTTCGGCTCGGCGGGCTGTACGTTGTACTCACTGGATGCGGCCAGCGGCAATCTGATTTGGCGCAACCAGCTTGACGATTATTCAAAGGGCTTTCATCTATGGTCGTCGCCGCTGGTGGTGGACGGCAAGATCTACGTCGGGCTCGCGTCTCACTGCGATCACCCTTGCGTTCGCGGGCGCGTGATTTGTTTGAACGCCGCGGACGGCAGGGTTTTGTGGACGTTTTTCACCGCCCCCGCGGGCAGCACGGGAGCCGGGGTGTGGTCGTCGTTTGCGATCGACTCAACACGGCGATTGGTTTACGCAACCTCGGGCAACTTCTGCGAAGGCAACGACACGTATGGTGACGCGATCATCGCGCTCAACGCCGACACTGGAGCGTTGGCCTGGTCCTGGAAAAACGCCGAACGCGATCGAGATATCGAAAACCTGGACTTTGGAGCATCGCCGGTTCTATTTGATGTGGGAAGCACACCGATGCTGGCGGCCGGGTCGAAGGACGGGCACTGTTACGCGCTTAACCGGGCGACTGGAGAATTGATCTGGGATGCGGAGGTAACCGATGGCTCTACGACGGGCGGCATTATCGCATCTCCCGCCGCGGCGTACGGAATGATCTTTATGGGAGCTTCGGTGCAGAGCCGCGCTGGAAAAGTCGTTGCGCTCGACCAGCGCGATGGACGCATAGTTTGGGAAGCACAACAGTCCGGCTCTGTGATCGGAGCATCGGCAGTAACGGGCGGGCTCCTTTTAATAGGCGGGACCGACGGAAACCTGCGCGCTTACGATGTGTCAACGGGCGCGGTATTGTGGAGCGCCGCCAGGGGCCCGATGATGGGGGGTGTTTCAATTTCCCGGGATCACGTGTTCATCGGCTCAACAGATCGCTCGGTCTATTCATTCGCGATACCGACTCCGCCACCACCACCTCAGCCTCCAGCGGCAACCGTGACGGTGGCGTCGCCGATTACCGGCGAGCAATGGATGAAGGGGCAACGGTACGACATCACCTGGACGGCAAGCGCGACCGTTAGCCGAGTCGATGTGAGCATCTCGCGAGACGGTGGAACCACGTGGGATTTGTTAGCTGACGACATGGATGCGGCAGCGCGGGTGCTCAACGTGAAAGCCAAAAAGCCGAGATCGGAAACGGTTATCGTGCGAGTGTCCGATGCTTCGAACGCCACGGTCTTCAGTGAATCAGGAATGTTTTATATTAGGTGACAGGGGAAATGATGAATGATGAAAGGAAACGTCATCATTCATCATTTCCCTTCATCATTCATCATTTCTGCTCGCAATCTGATAGTCTGCGAAAGAATGACTACGGTGTTTACGACAACGCTGTCCGTGGTGGGCTTGTTGATGCTGGCGGTCTGGCTGCTGAGTCTGCTCAAAAAAGATGCGAGCATCGTTGACGGCTTCTGGGGACTCGGCTTCGTTGCGATTGCAGTGTCGTGCTATCTGGCCGCGGACGGTTACCACTCTCGAAAGATTCTGATAACTACGCTCACGGCGGTGTGGGGAATCAGACTCGCCATTCATATCTTTTGGCGCAACTTTGGCAAAGGCGAAGACTTTCGTTATCAGGCGATGCGCAAACGCTTCGGCAAGCGGTTCCCGATCATCAGCTTGTTCACGGTCTTCGGTCTCCAGGGCGTGCTGATGTGGATCGTATCGCTGCCGATCCAAGTGGCTGAGATTTCACCGCAGCCGTCGCGACTCACGTGGCTTGACTGGTTGGGAGCGATCCTTTGGTTGATCGGATTCTTGTTTGAATCGATCGGTGATTTGCAACTCACGTTGTTCAGGGTTAATCCTTCGAACAAAGGAAAAGTGATGGACCGGGGCCTTTGGCGATACACTCGCCACCCGAATTACTTCGGCGATGCGTTGATGTGGTGGGGACTATTTTTGATTGCGATGGCGACGCCCGGTGGCTGGTGGACCGTGATCGGCCCGCTGATCATGACCGGGCTGTTGATGAAGGTCTCAGGCGTTGCGCTATTGGAAAAGACACTGACGAAAACAAAGCCGGAATACGCGAGCTACATTAAGCGAACGAATGCATTCGTTCCCTGGCTGCCCGCAAAACGGTGAAGTGACATTCGACTCATCGTATTATCCACGCCGCATTTTCATTGCGTTCAAAGTGTTTCTCATCAGCATCGCGATAGTCAGCGGACCGACGCCGCCAGGCACCGGAGTGAAATAACCGGCAAGCTCCATTGCGGCGCGCGGGTCAACGTCTCCGATCACAGTGTTTCCTCTTTTTTCAAACGCAGCGTGACGCTTCGGGTCATCTCCGAAGTAGCGAGTTACGTCTTCACGCGTTGTGATTCGGTTCATGCCCACGTCGACGACCGCCGCGCCGGGCTTGATGTAGGTGGAATCAACCACCGCGGTCTTCCCGATCGCCGCGATCAATATGTCTGCTTCGCGAGAGACGGCCGGCAAGTCTCGCGTGCGCGAGTGACAGATCGTAACCGTGGCGTGTTTGTGCAAAAGCAACAGGGCCATCGGCAGGCCGACTATGCGGCTGCGGCCGATGACGACGGCTCGCGCGCCGTTCAATTCGATGTCATAGCGCTCGAGCATCTCGATGATTCCGGCAGGCGTGCATGACCGCAGCCCCGGCTCATTCAGCGTCAGGCGCCCGATGTTCACGGGATGGAAGCCATCCACGTCTTTTGCGGGATCGACTGCGTTCAACACCAATGCTGAATCGACGTGTTTGGGCAGCGGAAGTTGAATCAGGATGCCGTCAATCTCATCGCGCGCGTTCAGTTGCCGGACAAGACTAAGCAGTTCGGCGGTCGTCGTGGAGGACGGCAAATCGATCCTCTCTGAGTAGAGGCCGAGCGCGCCACAGGCCGTCACCTTTCCGGAAACGTATATCTGCGATCCGGGATCTTCGCCAACAAGCACGACCGCCAGGCCCGGCGTCATGTCGCGCGTCGAATACTCAGCCACTTCACGCGCGACTTCTTCTTTTATTGCCGCGGCAACGCTTGCGCCGTCGAGAATCTTCGCCGTCATTCCGCGCCTCAGTTTGAATTTGAATTCCGAGTATGTGTTCCGGTTCGCGGAGTGTCAAATCCGGTGCTTCTGAGATCGACGTTCGTAGCCCGGCCCGGCCTTCGGGCGGAAGTTGGTATGCTTACAATTCCAATACATTACAAACTTCCGCCTGAAGGCCGGACTACGAACGTCACGCGCCAGCATCCGTCGGCGGAGCATTAGAACATCACTGACTGTTGAACCCTGAGGTGCGGTCGTGTACCATTTTCCTTGTTCGATACCGGATGCTTGATCAAGACTCTCCCGTCGATACATATGAACAAAAGAACTAATGTCAGGCTGCTGCTCATCTTAATAGCGGTGATCATCATCGCGCTGCCGTCTCCGCTCAATCAGCGGGCAAGAGCCCAGGTGGGCATTCAATTCGGAGCGCAGAGATTTCCGTCAATTGATGTCGACCGGAATGACAAGCTCTATTTGATGATGGCGGTGGCCACGGCTCCCGCGAGCGAGCGCCGGCCTCATAGCCAGATTTTTTTCGTGAGCTCGAATGATTTCGGCACAACCTGGGACAACCTTCCGCATACACGTAATCTTTCCAACTCGCCCGGCGAAGCATTCGCACCGGCGCTTGCCGTTTTCAAAAACGGCACTCCGCGAGCCTACGTCACCTATCAGGACAACTCGAATAAGACAACTCAGGCATATTTGATTCGTTCGAAAAAGAAAGTGAAGTTTCGTCAGCCGCTGAACATCACGCCGCACGACGGCGCGGCATTCTCCCCTCGTGTAGCTATCGACTCAGGCGAAGGCGTCAACATCGTTTGGGGTGATGCGAAAGATCCTCAAGGCAAGGTAGCGTTCGTGCGTTCGACGGACCAGGGCGCAAGCTTCACGCCGATCCTCGATGTGTCGAGGTCATCCGGAAACGCGAGCGAACCGGAGATAGCGGTTGGTCCGGACGACGCAATCAACGTTGTATGGGAGGACACCGCGCCCGGGCAAAGCGTGATCATGTACTCGCGATCCACCGACGCGGGAATGACTTTCTCGGAACCGCTGCAAGTCTCAAGCGGGTCGGGCCCCGCCGTCGAAGCGGCGATTGCGGTTGACTCACAAGGACGCGTCAGCGTGGTGTGGGTGGACGAGAGCGACGGCAACCCCGATGCGTTTTACGCGCGATCTACCGACAACGGCCAGACGTTCTCAGAGCCTATGGACGTGAGCGGATTTCGCGAGGGCAACATTCATAAACCCAGCGTCACCACTTTTGAAGACACCGTGTACGTGGCGTTTCAGAACGGGGACTTGTTTGGCGACGACGATATCCGGAACCGCCAGGTGTATCTTACGAAGTCCGGCAACGCCGGCGTCAGCTTCGGCGAATCAGAGAAGGTTTCCAACGCCAACAACAACGTCGGCCGCGCTCATAGCGCTTCGATGGTTGTCGACAGCCGCGGCGTGCTTCACATTGTTTGGATAGATGCTTCGGTGGTTGGCAACGATGAAGGGCTGCTTTTCTACAGCAGAACAACAAACGGCCGCACGTTCACGCCCGAGCGAATGATACTTGCAATCATTTGATCTCGCGCTCGCCTCTCGCCGCTTCCATTATTCTCCTGTCGATTGATACTGCTTCGGCAAGTTGGGCGGCCTCATCGCTCGACCGAACTCCGTGCTCCGTGACTATTCCAGTGAACCACGCAAGCGGCGTCGATTCGAAGTATTTGTTTGTGATACTGACCTCCGGCGGCGCATCGAACCACAACTCGGCAGCCGGGTGTTCGCGCTCCGGCGCCAGACAATCCTCGCAAATGAATTTCGATGTGTCGCATACCGAAAACACTCGGATGCCCTTCTCTCGAGCCGCGAGTGCGATCATTCGAGTGCCTGCCTTATTGATCACACTGGAAGGCGTGATCGCATCCGCGCCGACCAACACCAGATCGATTTCTTCGATCGCAATCGTTGCGGCCGCATCGATGATCAAAGTCACGGGCACGCCTTCTTTGACCAGCGCCTCTGCCAATGTGCGTCCTTCAAACAAAGGGCGGCTCTCGGTTGCAACGACGGCGAATGACTTTCCAGCGCGTCGAGCTTGATCAAATGCCTCAAGTACCGTCGAGCTGCGCGAGTGAGTCAACACTCGCGCACCCTCGTCGATCAAGCTTGCCGCTTGCGTTGCTGTCGAGTTGGCCGCGCGTGCCGCGTTCTCAACAAAACGCGCGGCGGCATCGGGACTTGATTTCATAACCTCGTTGGCAAGTCTGATCACAGGACTCATTCGAGGTTGCATGCGCGCAAGCTCAATAGAAAGAGAATCGACCGTTGCCCCAGCCGATACGAAATCGAGCTGCGCATACAACGCGGCGGCACGACGCAGGATCTCAGCGGCGCCGGATCTGTTATCCGAGGCAATTTCGTCGAGCGCTCGCAGCACCCGGTCAGGTAAGTTACTCCGATGTTCTTGCACGTTTAAGTTTGCTTGCGTTTGTGATCCTATCACGATGCTAATTTCATGGCGTCATTCAATTGACACTGATCGGGTTCGCTAGTATTTTTATCACCGGGAAACAGCAACACCCCTCAGCAGCAGGTACAAAACAACTCACAGTCCCCGGCTCCGCTTTGGAGTCTGAGGTGAGCCTGCTCGTTGATTCTACTCATCACTCCGCAGGGATATCAGACGTCGGCTCCCGCTCGTCGGTGAAATCTGTGACACGCCCCCGGATGTGAGAGATATCATGCCGATAACGCCTAAGACTTCCTTGAAACTAGTCGGGCTGTGCCTCGCGCTGTGGTTTGCATCGAGTGCGCGCGCGTCCACTTTCATAATGGCGTCCGATGACGATTTGATCGTCGGGGCGAGAGCGATCGTCAAAGGCAAGGTGCTCTCGATTGATTATCAGGCCGACGAACAAACCGGGCGAATCTTTACTTATGTGGGAGTGCGCGTTCAGGAGGTGCTCAAAGGCGAAATAACCGAGCGGCACATAGTACTAAAGGAAGAAGGCGGCCAGGTTGGAAATCGCGGCAGCACCATCTTCGGCGGTCCGCGATTCAACCTCGGTGAACGCGTGCTGCTTTACCTGGATACTCGGCGTGACGGAAGTCTGCGCGTGTACCAAATGTTCATGGGAAAGTTTTCGATTGTTGATGATCCCGTGAGCGGTGAACGCGTCGCACTTCGAGACGCCGCTGATCGCGGCACGTCGGTCATTCAAGCTGAGGGGGCGGTCGGCACGGTGACAACCAATCGAATGCGGCTCGCGGAATACCTGGATATGGTGCGAACACGCGTCGCAATTAATCGTCAGAGATCCGCGCGTTTCAGTGAAACTCATTACCGTGATGTGCCGATGCTTGCGCAGCCGAGCGAGTATAGACGCGTGCGCGAAGGTGACTTTGCGCCACAATACAGATTTCTAACTTCGCCGCCGGCGCGCTGGTTTGAGCCCGATGATGGGCACTCGGTTGTGTTTATGGTCAATCCCGATAGCGCGCCGAATCCACAGGTCATGACCGATGTCTCGGCGGCGATGGATGCATGGTCGAGCGTGCCCGGTTGTTCGCTGCGAGTGGCGAACGGCGGCTCATCGTCACTGTGTTACGCGCCGAACGTCAACACGATAGTGTTCAACAACTGTGACGGTCAGTTTTCGCCGAGCCCGGGATGTTCGAGCATTCTGGCTTTGGGAGGCTTGAACTGGGATTCGGGTCAGACGCGTGTAGTCAACGGGACTACGTTTGTAAGAGCGTCATCGGGCCACATTTCATTCAATCCTTATGCGAGCTGTGACTTCGCGGATCATTGCGTCGTCCGTGAGATTGCGACGCACGAACTGGGGCACGCGCTGGGGCTCGGCCACTCACAATTCGCTGATGCAACCATGGCAGGTAGTGCGCATTTCGATGGACGTTGTGCGTCGATTCGTCAGGACGACAGAGATGGAATCACGTTCATCTATCCTGAAGCCGCGGGCGCGGGGCCGCTTGCGATCATCACCACATCTCCGATGGGAACGGGCACCACGGGCTCTGCTTACTCGCGCCAGCTCATTGCCTCGGGAGGTTCGACGCCGTACGCATGGAGTCTCGCTTCAGGTTCGATTCCTGATGGACTGACGATCGCCTCGAGTGGGATCATCAGCGGCACGCCGAGTAAAACCGGACAGTTCGATTTCACAGTCAGGGTTACGGACTCCAAAAGTGCGACTGTCGACAGGCCACTTTCACTAACCGTCATCGCTCCGGCGTCGGGATACGAATCGCAGTTCACATCCCAGAATGTGGCCGCGACGCTCAAACCTGATCAGACGTTCTTTGTCACAATTCGATGGGTGAACACCGGCTCGAAGGCGTGGGATGGCGCAGGTGGGTTCGCCATAAGGTCTCAGAACCCGGCGGGGAATGCGACGTGGGGCGGCGACACGGTTCCATACTTCGGAGCTTCGATAAATCCGGGTGAGCAGTTGGAATTGCTCTTCCAGGCGAATGCTCCGAGGAACCCGGGAATCTACGGTTTTCAATGGCAATTGCATCAATCGGAGATCGGGTACTTCGGCGAGATGTCCGCAAACGTCAGCATCACGGTTGGCGATGGGAGCTTTCCAGCGATCGGCAGTCCGGCTTCGGTGACCGGGATGAAAGGAACATTCTTCACTCACATCCCAACGGCAACCGGCGGAGTGCCGCCGTATAGTTGGCAGATTGCGGCAGGCACGCTTCCCGTTGGGATCAACCTGAACCCAAATTCTGGAGCGCTGGTTGGTACGCCCACTTCTGCCGGCACTTCCACGGTAACGCTGCAGTTGAGCGATTCAAAGTCTCAAGTCGCGCAAAAGGCGTTGACCATCGTCGTGAACGAACCACCGCTCGGCGTGACTACGTCGACGCTGCCAACCGCGACAAAAGGGATTAGTTTTAGTCAGCGACTCACGGCGACCGGAGGGAATCCTCCCTACACATGGGCCGTCAGTGCGGGAGCTTTGCCTGGAGGGCTCACGCTCGCTTCGACAACAGGTGTAATTTCGGGCACACCGACGGCGGCCGGGCCGTTCACTTTTACGGTTAAGGCGACCGATGCCTCGTCTCAAACAGCGAGCCGGGAGCTATCGATCAACGTAGCGCCGCCGCCGTTGTCGGCCACTTCGGCGCCGTTGCTTGAAACGCTTTTGCGATCAGCATTCAGTTATCAGTTGACGGCGAACGGCGGAACGCCCGCGTACGCGTGGTCGGTGACAACTGGAGCGTTACCCGCCGGGCTGACTCTGAGTTCATCGGGATTGATCTCGGGCGCCACGACCGCGGCGGGAGTGTTTACGCTTGGAGCGACGGTGCGCGATCAAGGAACGCTCAGCGCGAACGTATCGATTCAGATAAAGGTGATTGATCCGGACACGATTCCTTCGATTCGAAAAGTCAAATACAAAGGTCACAAGAAACTGATCGTAACTGGTGACCGAGTGAATCCGGCGGCAGTGTTGATAGTGGATGGCAATCAAACGTCAGCAGTGGCCGATGCCGGATCGTTTCTGATCAAGATGCAACTCGCGGCGGGAACTCATGAGATTAAGATTGTGAACCCGGGCGCGATTTCTTCGCAGCCGTTTATGATAGCCGTTGACTAAGCGAGGACGCGCCATTGCAGAAAACATTTTGAGATAAGTATTTCGCCCGACATCATTTCTTATCGTGCTACAACCCTGCCGTCTCCAGAGCGGTGAATGTGGTCGTCAAGATCCCAAACAATAGTCAGCAATGGCTTCGAGTAGTCCGGCAAGCAGACCACCAGCTTTTACGGGAGATTCCGGCGTTAACTGAGCGAAGTTAACCTTGGTCCTGGCGCGAGTGAGGCATGGCTTAACCGACCCAACACGCTCCGGTTTTTTGCTTGACTTGATATTCGTTAGTGATATTATGCGCCGCGTAGTTCTTCTAACAATCGAGTTTGTGTCCTAACATTCACGAATTTCGGTCCGTTGAGTCTGTTTTGAGGTAATGACTCGCAACTGCCCGTTCAACCTGTTGCACATCCGATAGAGTGCGTGGGCAGATGCGCACTTTCCTGGTTCCTGCACTACGGCCAGGAGGAGGCAACGCGATGAATGCTCCCGCTTTTTCCGCTGGTTCAAGTTATTTCGTTTTTCGTGCCGCATTGCTTGCGTCGTGTCTCGCCATTCTCAACTCCTTCGATTACTCGACTGCGCGATTGTTGATGGCGTCTCCGGGATTCTCCACTCTGCCCGCCGCGGCGGCGGCGTCCCCCTTAATCTTTCAGCCGGCGACGATTGGAACCTACACCGCTGCTACCTCGACGTTTAAGCTTCGAAGCAGTAATACACCCGGGCCCGCGGACAAGATCGTGGCATTCGGGGCGCCGGGTGATATGCCCATCGTCGGAGATTGGAACGGTGACGGAATAGAGACAATAGGTGTCTACCGCAACAGTGATGGCACCTTTCACCTGAGCAACTCGAACGTTAGTCCGCACGAAGACATTGTCTTTACTTACGGCGGCCCGCCCTACCAGTATCAACCGATCGCCGGTGATTGGAACGGCGATGGAACAGACACGGTCGGATTGTTCTCCCAGGGCGGCTTCTTCCTGCGCAACAGCAACGCGTCCGGTCCGACGGACATTGCATTTGCGTTGGGCGTTCAAGGTGACGTCGCAGTTACTGGTGATTGGGACGGCAACGGCATAGACACGTGTGGAGTCTTCAAGCCGTCGAACGGTGCGCTTTACCTTAAGAATTCGAATACCACCGGAGTCGCCGATATCGTGATCACTTATGGTTCGCCCGGCGACAAACCGGTTACGGGAGATTGGAACGCCGACGGTATTGATACGATAGGCGTATACAAGACCGACACGTTTTTTCTTCGGAACTCGAACACCGTCGGCTTCGCGGATATCGTTGCTGCCTTCGGTGCGGCGGGCGACAATCAGATTGCAGGGAATTGGGGACCCCTCTCGACCGGGGTCCCGGATAACTTTTCGGCTGCTCGCATGGATCCGGCGAATCGCAACGGGGCGCCCGGCGAGACCTCTTCTCCGGCAATTACAACTGGAGTCTCCCGATCCTCGGACTTGCGGGGCGCGCGGGTCTGGACCTGGGGCTGTCGCTTACGTACAACTCGCTGGTGTGGACGAAATCCGGATCATCCATCGGCTTCGATATCGATAGGGGTTTTCCGTCGCCCGGGTTCCGGCTCGGATTTCCAACCATTCAACAGCAAACGTTCGCCTCTCAATCGGGCGCAGCCGCGTTCCTGATGATTGGGTCTTCGGGAAGCAGAGTCGAGCTTAGACAAGTCGCTGCAAATTTGTATGAATCGCAGGACTCGTCGTGGCTGCAACTGGACACGAGCGCCAGCCCATTCGTATTGCGGACCGCGGACGGCTCGCAGGTGAGCTTTCAATTGTTGAACGGCGAATACCGCTGCACGAAAGTCAAAGACCGGAATGGGAACTACATCATGATAAACTACGATACTTCCGGGCGCATCACGACGATCATCGATACGCTTTTCCGGACGACCACCTTTGTCTATTCGGGAAACAATCTGCAGAAGATCACACAACTGTGGAACAACGCGGAGCACATCTGGGCACAATTTGAATACACCGCTCTGACGATTCAAACCAGCTTTAGCGGGCTTTCTGTAGTTGGGCTCCAAAACGGAACCAGCATAAACGTGCTCAGCAAGGTTACGCTCGATGATCTGGCTGCTTTTGAATTCGAATACACTTCTTACGGACAGGTCAAAAAGATCAATCACAAAGCGGCGGATAGTCATCTGCTCGCTTCGAGTGCTTACGATATGAGCACGAGCGCCGGCCAGACCGATTGCCCGCGCTTTACCAAGCGGACCGACTTCGCCGAGCAGTGGATGACGGTTGACACTAACTTTTCCTTTGATCTCGGAACGGGCTTTGGCCAGGTAACGGCCCCGGACGGCACGGTAGTGAAGGAGTATCACGGAAGCTCGGGTTTCACGAAAGGCCTGACGACGCGAACTGAAGTTTTTTCGAGCGACAATCTCACAACGCCCAAAAAGACAACGATCGCAACGTTGACTCAGGACAACGAAGCGCTCGCGTACCCGCTGAACCCACGCGTGAACGAAACGAACATCATCGACGATGCCCCGATCGCGAACACCAGGCGCGTCACGATCGGGTTCTCGAGCCTCACTCTGCCGAGCGGGGCTGTTTGCAAGCTGCCCGCCGATGTCCGTGAGTATGCGGCCGACGGCACAACCGTATTGCGAAAGACTCATACCGATTATCTCGCGGCCACAGCGTACCTCAATCAGCACATCATTGGCCTTCGAAGCGCCAGTTTTCTGTATGACAGTGACGTCCCGGGGGCGACGCCGGTGTCGAAGGTAACCTATGGCTACGATGACAGCGCTTCGCTATCCAGCCAGGGAGAACCCGTTCAGCATGACTCCTCGTACGGGACGAGCTTCTTTACTCGCGGCAATCTGACAGGTGTCACGCGCTGGGATGTAAACACGCTCGGCGACGCTTCACCACAGTCGGTGACGTCGACGATGAGCTATAACACCACGGGCAATTTGATCTCGTCCCGAGACCCGCTTGGGCACCAGGTGGTGATCGGCTACGCGGATTCTTTCGCGGCGACCGGCACTCCGCACTCGGGAAGCACGCTGGCCTATCCAACGATAGTCACAGATCCTGATAGTTACTTCTCGACTACGCAGTACAACTACGATCTGGGAGTTCCGAAAATCACTTCTGATCCGAAGGGCGCAACGCTGACTCGCACGTTTGATTCAGTCGGGCGCGTGACACGCGTCGACAGCAACAGCGGTGGCTACACGAGGTTTGTTTTTCCCGATAGTATGACCGAGGTTGATTCGTACGTGTTGCAAACCGCGAGTCCGTTTGTTGAGATTTTCTCGGCGCGGTTCATGGACGGAGCAGGCCGTGTGATTCGCTCGCTTGGAACGCTGCCGGGGAGCGCGGGTGGTTACACCGGCCAAAAGTTCCTCTATGATCTGATGGGACGATTGATCCAGCAATCGAATCCGACCGAGATCGACAGCGGCTGGACACCCACCGGAGATGATGCGACAACGGGCTGGCTTTACAGCTCTCAAACCTATGATTGGAAGGGAAGGCCAAGAATCTCGACTAACACGGACCACACGACGCGTGAGCTTACTTATGGCGGATGCGGGTGCGCGGGCGGCGAGGTGGTTACGGCCAGAGACGAGATGAATCGCCGGCAGAGAACGACCTATGATGTGCTTGGCCGCGCGGTGAAGACCGAAGCGTTGAACTTCGATCAGAGTGTTTACTCCACGCGGACCGATACATTCAACGCGCGGGATCAGGTGACCAGAATCTACGTGCAGCAAGGAACCACTGGAGCGGGGCAGGAAACGCTGATGACCTACGATGGACACGGGCGGCTGCAGACTCGCAAGACCCCAATTGAAGCCGGCCCGACAACCTATCTCTACTATGCCGATGACACGGTTCATAGCGTCACCGACCCGCGAGGAGCCGTCACCATCTACACTCATAACGCGAGACACCTTGCGACAAGCATCACTTACTGCAAGCCTGGCGAGTGCGGTTCACAGGGCGGCCAAGGCGCAATAGCCGCGGTCGACCCCGTGGGTTTTGAGTACGACGCGGCTGGAAATCGTCTATGGATGACCGACGGTCTGGGGCGAGTGGATTACGTCCGTGATACCTGGAGCCGTCTGCGATCCGAGACGCGCGCCTTTACGGATTTTCCGGGCTCCACTTTTCCGGTGACATACGATTACAATCTCGCGGGACAGTTGAAGACTCTGACTGACCCGTTCGGCGCATCGATCAACTACGCGTACAATCAGGCGGGGCAGTTGACCGGCGTGAGCGGTTCCACTTTCGCGGGAGTCACTCAATACGCAAGCTCGCTGCAATACAGAGCCTGGGGCGCTATGAAACATGAAGCGACGGGCGAGGGCAAAACCACCGACTTCTCTTATGATGGCCGGCTTCAAATGACCAGCTTCGTGCGCGAGCCGAACACCTTCGGGCATTCCACCTACCAGTACCACGCGGATGGCAGAGTGAGCTTTGTGCATAATCTTGATAATGCTCAGTTCGACCGCAAGTACAGTTACGACCACGTGGGCCGCTTAAGAGAAGGACTCTCCGGGAGCGACGCGCGCGGTGAGACATACAGTCAGGACAACCCCAATCCTTATAAGCAGACCTACAGCTACGATGTGTTTGACAACATGACCGTGCGAAGCAATCGTTGGTGGACGCTTGATGAGGGAACGTTCACCGCCGCGTACACGAGCGATCGGAACCTCGCGTGGCAATACGATGATGCGGGAAACGTGAAGAACAACCTTCAGGGAACGTATGTCTACGACGTCGCCGGAAGAATGAAACAGTTCGACAGCGCCAACACTATCCACATAACTCAGCTCTATGACGGAGACGGTCTCCCGGCATACAGGTTGGAGACCCATCCCGGCTTGATCGACCGCGCGACAATTTACTACATCAGGTCGAGCGTGTTGGGACGCCAGACGATAACGGAGTTGAAAGCGAACGGAGGCAAGCGGAGAACGTACGTCTACGCCGGCGGAGGCGAGATAGCGAGGCAGGAGAAAATTGGGAATGCGCCGGACTCGGTGACCTGGATGACTCGTGACCCGATCACTGGAGACGAGGGTTACATAACCCGAGATCCGTTGGGCGGATTTCTTGGGAACGAGTTTTCGGTGTTGGAGCCCGACTACGCGGCGCTGAAGGGAGACGCTACGACGCACGACACGGACGCCGATCCGTTTGATTCGGGATCGGGATGCACGCTCGATGGGGTGCCGATAGATTGCAGTCTTGCGATTGGATTGGCGAATCATGGCGGGGCAGTGCAAGCGCCGTTGAAAAGCATCGTGCCGGTTACTTATCTTGGGCAAAGAACACTTGCGGTGTTCCAGGCAACGAACGACGGATACGAGGGATTCGTGCCGGTGACGGGGAGGTACACGGGCGAAGGACACATAGCCTCGATCAACCCGCCGAGGCTATTCAGAAGAGGCCAACTTTCCGGTGACACCGACCTGCGCCGTTTGAATGGCGTTGGCGACGACGACCCCGAGGCTTCGCTCGCACGCAGCACTGGCCTCGTCGGGTGGCAAAGCGACCGCGACAAAGCCGGGAGAAAATATCCGTTTGGCTTCCATCTGGATGTTACGGTACCGCGGGATCAACAGCACAAACTGGGTGACATAAAGGAATGCGGGAAGTTCAAGGCAAAGGTTTTCCTGAGCAAAGTTCCTCGCGACGTAATAGATCAAGTTCAAATCACTCGGTTTGAACAGGACCACACGGACGAACATTACTTTCGAGTACTTGGAGAGCCAACAGTCACGATAAAGGGTGATCGACTGACGTACACGGCCACAGTGCAGGTGGGTAACGTCGTGGCACTTAATCTTAACGGTTCCGAGGCCGGTGGGATTGCTGTATTTGTTAGGGTGCCGACCGCAGGTGTCAGTCCTGCGGACACCGTTACCCTAAAGGCAGATGAGTGGGTGTTTCGGTATCAAGAATGGTTCGGAATTCGGGATACGATTCCGGGGGCGAACAGGGGTGACCCTTTCAAGGGCTGCGACAATAAACCTTTGAAGTAATTCACTCTTATTTGTCTAGAGAGGTGATCCGCCCTGCAATTAACGTCGCTGCATTGGCGAATATCCGGGCCGAATCCTATCGTGGAGGATATGGAGATATGAGTATTAAAGTTCCCAGCTTGATCCTGTTGTTGGTGGGCATAGCACTTAGCAGTGCGCGCGCGAACGCGAAATTATTATCCGCTCAAGCTCCCGCGCCACAAGTCATAAACGAAGTCGCATTCAGGGGTGCAAAGACACTGAACATTCGAACCCTGCTACGTGCATCCAAGCTTAAAAGAGGGTCGGTCGTTACGGACGATGACTTGAATAAAGCCGCAGCACTTGTATCAGAGAAGTACGGTAGCAAAGGCTTTGGTCGTGTGCGAGTTTCCACATATAAACGGAGTGTAACTTCGCCAAGCGGCGGTAAATCTCTGAAAGTCGATATCGTGTTTGATATTGAAGAAGGTCCGCAGTTTTTCGTGCGGTTTCTCGAAATTGTTGGTACCCGCGCGACCGACGATAAGATCGTGCGGCGATCTACCGGCATCAAGCCTTGGGAACCCTATAACCCGCGCTCTATCGACGCCGCCCTCAAACGCTTGAATAGAATTCAAACCCTTGATGTCGTCAACAAGGAAGACATTGAGATAAAGTTCGATGAGGCGAACCACTTCGTAGACCTTCGCTTCAATCTTAAAGAGCGATCCTGAGGATATCGCTGGTGCATCAAAATAGGAATTAACGACCGAGCGATAATTTACTACCTCAGATCGTGCGTGCTTGTACGAGGACACGTGGAGGTTTGAAATAGAGTCTCGAATCCTCCCGTTTCCTCATCAATGGGGAAGTGCTCAATCCGCTAATCCCGACAATCCCACGATTATTTATGATTCGTGGAATAACAGAATCTACTGTGAGAAGAAAAGATGAAGAGAGTATTCTATTGGACAATCGGGCTTGCTGTGGTGGGAGCGGTATTAGGATCAAAAGCCGCAACGATTCAGTTCATCGACATTTTGATCGGTTCACTGTGGGGCGCGTTGGCTGGTCTGGGTATAGGATGGCTTGTTAATAGGCGTGCTGCGATCTCGAAGAAGAGGGGAGCGTAACGAACGTGAGGCAGATCTGTAGCGCGTTGTGGAGGGTCTCTGGATTGACTTGTTCAACCTTCGATATCCGATGGGTTGAAACATTAGTGATCCATTAAGTACCGGGCGTGGCTCAAAAGCAGATCACTTGCGGGAACGGCGTGAACATGACGACGGTTTACAACACGCAGCTTCAGGCAAACAGCTTCAACAGCGCGGGGCTGATAGGCGCTGCGCTGTCCTATTATTCCGACGGGCGGATTCACACCGAGCAGCGCACCGTTGATCGCAAGTTCGATCGCGCATATACCTATGGCACGAGGGCCGATTGGCCGCTGGCAATCCGACGACACAGGAAACCCTGACCGCGAAGTACAACTCAGCCGGCCAGCGCAGCAGCACCACCTCGCCCGCAAGGGATATCGGCTCACAGATCGTGAACCTCAAACTCTTCGAAGGCTATGATGGCGATGGGCAACAGGTGGCCGAGACTCGGGAGACTACGGTGGGGAGCACTACTACGCAGAGCACAACCTACAAGATTCGATCGAGCGTGGTTGGCGGTCAGATCGTCGCGGAACTCACCAGCACCGGAGCCAGGCAGACGGGATATGTCTACGCGAACGGCCGGTTGATCGCGCGGCAGCAGTTCGGATCGGTGACGTGGGTACACTTCAGCCCGACTAATCTGAGCGAGCGATGGACGAACACATCGGGTCAGTTTGCGGGGGCGTCGGAGTACGATCCGGCTTTGTAATCTAAAGCCTCATGAGATTCGCACCGAGGCGTGCATCGAACTCACGGGACACATCTCCTTCGAAGACTCGCATGAAGATCTCGACCGTCACCGATACTCGAGCCTGAAGCAAGTGCCCGCCGAAGGTCCGCATTTCGCGATCACCCAAAACTACGTGACAGTGAATGACCGGCTCATCGTTCATTCGCGCGATGTTTCCAATCATCGACAGTAACTCCACGGACTCCAGGCCATATTGTTGCTTGAGGTATTCCTTACGGTCTATGTCAAGGTAGCCAAGGATGGCGTCGCTCACGGCGCCGATTCCAGTAAAAGACGCCAGCGCGATGCGTTCATTCGCAGCGATCTCTCTCAGAGACGCAATGATCTCATCGCCTGCATCGAGCACTACGAGAAATCCGTCTTCGGTACGTTTGACTTTCATAACTGCCAACCGCCCACTGCCCACTGCCCACTGATCCCTCACGGCAAATAGTAATCATCGTCGCTGCGATTTCTTCGCTTGCCTCGTTTGCGTCCGCCCTGCCCACCTCCAATTTGCGACAATTGATCGGTGCCGTAGCTCCCCAGCCCCGCGAGGTTGAACGTGAATGACCACGCGCTCTCGTTGCGGAGCCCGGCCTTGAATGTGTTGTAGTTGAACTGCACTCCGCAACAATCCCACGAGTAGCCAACATAACTTCGCGAGTTCATCAGCCGCCCCGTGGACACGGTCGTGTCAGTAACGAAGCGGTTCGTAAAATCGTAGCTGATCCGCGCGCCGCCGTATGCGCCCCGGAGCCCATCTCCGTACTGCACCGTCGTGCTTATCTGATCGCCCGCAAACGTCCCCGGCTCGAATGAATTGGAATCGAGTTTGATCCTTCGAGACAAATAGTAGCTCGCGGACACTGAAATCTTATCACCGCGCACACCTGCGCCAATCGTAACATTGCGCACTGTCCCGTCCTCGCTTCCGATATCCATTCGCACGTCGCCGTAGACCGATGAAAGCGGCCGATAACGCACCGCGACGTTTACCGGCGAGAAGCTTCGCGCGTGACCGCCGATCGTGAATCCCGACAGCGTATTGATCGGATAAAACTGATTTCGTTGGCCTTCGATCAATGCGCCGCCGAAGGTGCGATCGAAGAAATATTTTTGCGCGACCTTGACCGTCAGGAGTTCATAGGCCTGCGAGACCGCGTTTTCGTCCGGTTCAGTTGTGTCGGGCTCGCTTTGCGCTTCGCCCTTTTTGCGAGCCTTCGCCGACTGTTTCGGATCGGCTGGGCGGATTGCCGGGTTCAGTTCCGTCGACTCACCCTTCTCGAGTTTCGATTTGTCCTGGCTTGAGGCCTCGCGTTGCTGCTTTGCTTTTTGCTCTTGCGTCAGATTGTCGCCGGCAGGCTCCGGCGGCTTTGTGTCGGCCGGCTCCGGGGGCTTGGCGTCGACCGGCTCCGGCCGGGTTTTCTTTTTGTCGGAGCCCTTCTCCTTCTCGCCCGGACGAACGGGTTTCATTTGCGACGGCGCGCGTCTGCCCCTCACACGCCTGCGAGTCAATTCGGACGAAAGCTGCCGGGTAAAGAAGCGATTGACGATCGCGTATTCGACTTCGTTAGTGTCGGCAACAGCGTCGCGCTCATCGAAGCGAATTATCCGATTGACCTCGTTGCCGATTCCGCCAATCGCGCGATAGGTAATCGAAGGTTCGATCAGGTGCTTGAATCGAGTCTGACCTTCAGCGTCGAGATAATCCTTTTCGAGCGACGGCGGCCGGATATCCACCGCAAGCTCCGCATAACTGCGCGAGACCGAATCAGAGCTGATGGGATCAAGCGCGTTGCGATCGAACAGTTTTACGTCCGGATTGAATTGAATCCGCGTTGGGTTTAAGCGAGGGTCAGCCGGGTCGAATGTGAACCTGGCTGGATCAAACCGCGGGACGCTTGGATCGATACTGTTGGTGTAATAAGTTTCACGCAGGGTCAGGCTCGGTGTGATGGCTACTCCGGCGACCGTCGCAAGCGGAATGGTGATCTTCGGTTGAATGTCGAATCGCTGCACCGCCGCCGGACTCACCAGTGTCACGTTAGAGTCGATCGACTCTTCCCGCTTCAGCGCGCCAATGCTCGAGTTGAGTGAAAAATAAATTGGCACGTTATCAAAGAAGCGTCGAGGATAAGCCGTCATGTCGATTTGAGGCGCCTGACGGACTTTGATATCGACATTATTCCCGGCGCTCGGCGTCAGAGGATCGCGGCTCGGGCTGAACAGCGTAGTCGTCTCGTTCGACGCCAGAAAATTGAAGCTGAAACTCGACGTGTTGTTGTTTGCGTAGAATGTCGATTCGCGCCGCGGATCGATCACCTGCGTGATGTCATCCGAGAATATCTGGCGAAACGCCAGACTCGACACAATCGAAACGTTGCCGACCGCGAGCCAGCCGTGCGGCAGGTATTGCACCGCGTCGGCTATGAAAGCAGTACCACCCTGATTATCACCTGGAGTTCCGAACAGCCGATCCTTGACCGAGAACACACCGAGTCTCAGATAAGACTTCTCATCGGTCTGAGCTCGAAACTCCGCACCCATGCCCAACCCGCGTTGCGTGTAGACATCGCTGCGAAACGTGATGTCCGCCGAATCGCCGAGCGTCTGATAGTAGGCGAGCTTGAGCGTGCGGCCTTTTTGATTCGAGTTACCCGTCGATGGCAGCAGGAAACCTGATTTACGTTCTTTGCGAGTCGCGGGTATCCACATAAACGGAAGTACGAAGGCAGGCAGCGTCTTAACTCGAAAGACGGCGTTGTGCATCGTAACGCGATCGCCCATCTTTAACTCGGCGCGTTTGGCCTTGAAGCTCCACTTTGGAATCACGTCTTCGCAAGCGGTGACGTCGGCGTCGAAGAGTTCATAAGTGTCAGGGCCGGTCTTTTCGACTCGCTTGGCGGTGAAGAAAACGTAATCGCCGGTCTGAGTGCGATTGGTGAAACCGGTGGTATCCCAAAACACTCCCCGTTTGGAAGCAACGTTGATCTCGGCGCGGCGCGCGGTGACTCGCTGGTCGGCGCCCTGATCGAAGATCACGTTGCCCTCGGCGATCATGTCGTGAGTTACGGTGTTGAAAGTTACGCGATCGGCCTGGAGTCGAACCTCGCCCTGGGTTGCGTTGACGTAGCCTTCGTATAGAACGATGTCACCGTTCTTGGATTGTTTATCGGCGATGACGTCGACGACTTCGGCTTCGGCGGCGGCGCCGTCAGTGGGCGGTTGATCCGAAGGCTCTTCCTTTGTGGGCGCAGCTTGTTTCTTTCGTTCGGCCCTTCGAGCGCGTTTCTCTTTTTTGGTTTCGGAATCCTGTTCGGGCTTCTGTGCTTCCTGGGTTTGCTGTTTTACAATCTGGCGCGCAACGAGAGATTCGGAATTAAGCGCGATCAATAATGAGAAGCACAGTGAGATAGAAAGCGGCTTCGGAAAGCGAAACATTGAGTTTAAACCAGCCTCTGCACGGATAGGGGATACTAGCACGCGAGTTTTCCGAACGGCAACGAGACCAAGTCCGAATGCTTCAGCGACCTGGCGGCGCCAGCGCTGTGACGAAGAGTTTCCATACGCGAGCTTGATTGCTCTGTCTGTTGTTCAGTCCCTTGAAGTTTCCTTAACCCGGAGTAAGATTCTGAAGGCCGCTGACAGTCGTGTTTGTTTCAACCTGGGTCAAAGCACACGCAACGCACATCACTTCCGATTCGCCGGACGGAGGTCAATATGGCAATGGGTGATCGCAATGGTCGAGATGACCCGAAGCGACAAAAGCGAATCGAGGACCTGAAGCGCCAGGCTGCTGAGCTAACCGGCGGCGAGATGGCTGGCTGGACATCTCCCGATCTAACTCCTGAGATGGAGGAAGAGTTCTTGAAGGGCGTTATCGCCTATGAAAGCGCCCCGTTGACGACCCATTTCCAGCAACTCGAAGAAGCGAGCGTCGAGTTGCCGGATCCGGAGACGATTGATGATGAGAAGCTGACAGCGAAACTCTGGGAAGTAATCGAAGCGCTCGCGCGCATGCGCGCGTTCATCGAAAGCACCAATCATCTCAGCGATCGTGAACTGTACACGTTATTGTGGAGCGACGAGTTGCGCGAAGAGATTCCGGATATGGTGTTCGATGAATATTCGGCCTGGCACATTGACCTGATTGGGAGCGGCAGCGACGAGGACACCTATCTGTGGATGAAATACTACGCGGCTGAAGAGACTCGCCAGCGGTGGATGAAAGACTGGCCGGACTACGAGATGCCTGAACACGAGGACCCGACCTACGATCGCGACCGGCATATGCCGCAAGCATCGTATAGCCCGCCTCCCGATCTTGAACTGGACGAGCAGTCGCGAGGGAGAGTCCAACGATATGCCTTGCGACCTCCTTATCTCCTACGCGCACAAAACTGTTGGGGCAGTTTCGCGAATTGCGCGACGCGAGATCACGTCGGAGGATGAGATATCAGACGGAGCCGCGACCTTCGTCACAGCTTGAAAATCGGGTGCGTCGAGCAGGAGGCGTCAAGTACAATGAAAACGCACGCGGTCACAACGCTTTTGAATGTAAGAGCAGGGAGGACGGCCATGTCGGTCTTGCAGCCACGCTATAGCAAAGAAGAATTCGCGCGCCGGGGCGACGATATATACGAACAGAACATTCGGCCATCGGTCGATGCAGGCAGTGAGGGCAAGTACGTCGCCATCGACATTGAGACTGGCGCCTACGAGGTAGACTGGGATGAACTGGCGGCCTCGGATCGGCTGCTGGCTCGCCTGCCGCGGGCGCAGATTTGGCTTAGACAAGTTGGCTCCCGCAGTGTTCGGCGCTTTGGACCCCGCTATCAGCCGGTGACGAAATGATTACCGGATCTGTCAACGCCTACCGCGAGCCGATTGTCGGCCTAACAGTCCTCGGCGCGGACGGGCAGGAACTAGCAGTTGATGCTGTAATCGAATCTGGTTTCGACGGCTCACTCAGCTTACCTACCGCTTTCATTGCAGCGCTTGGTCTCGAGTGGCGCCGGCGTGGGCGCGCCGTTCTAGCCGATGGCAGCGAAACTATTTTCGACATTCACGAGGCCACAATCATGTGGGACGGCGGGTCGCGTCGGGTGGCTGTAGATGCGGCTGAGACTGAGCCGCTCATAGGAATGTCCCTCCTCGATGGCTACGAGCTTGTGATTCAGGTCGTCAATGGCGGGAACGTAACGATTATGAAACTGCCATAGAATAAAGCCAGAGTAGCGCGCTGCGGGATTGATTGGGATGGCTAGGCGCTAACGCAAAGGGTCGTGTGGTCGTTGCGGTTTCCGGTCATCCGTCAACTGCTCGATTTCAAAAAAATGCTGAGAATATTATTCATCTGCGAAGCGAACCGCTTGCGCAGCCCCACTGCTGAAACAATCTTCAGCGGCTATCCGGACGTCGAAGCAAGGTCCGCCGGCATTGGGAAGGAAGCTACTGTTCCCGTGAGCGCTGAGCTTCTGGACTGGGCAGATCTGATATTCGTGATGGAGAAACGCCACCGCAACATCATTCATTCGCGATTCAAAGAAATCTATCTGCGCAAGCGAATCATCTGCTTGTACATCCCCGACGAATTCGAATTCATGGATCCCGAGCTTGTCAGCTTGCTCGAAGAAAAGGTGACGCCTTACCTCGATCGTTCCAGCCAATAGAAATATGGTCGATCGCTAAGCGATGCGTTACAATGCGGCATCCAATCAATCACCGGAGGAGCGCATGGCCGCTGAGGGTACGCTGTTTAAGCCGGATTTTGTCGAGCTCGAAGAAGACGTCTCCGATAGCCCATTGTGGAACGAGGACCTCGCGCCTGTTCCAATTCTCAAGCGCAACTGGACCACCTACAACTACGCCGCGCTGTGGATCAGCATGGCTCATTGCATTCCGACTTATATGCTCGCGTCGAGCCTGATCGATCTCGGCATGAATTGGTGGCAGTCGCTGATGACAATCCTGTTGGGCAACTTGATTGTGCTCGCGCCGATTTTGTTGAACTCGCATCCGGGGACGAAGTACGGAATTCCGTTCCCGGTGTTCGCGCGGGCCAGCTATGGGACAATAGGTTCAAACTTTCCTGCCATAATGCGCGCGCTCGTTGCCTGCGGTTGGTTTGGCATTCAATCGTGGATCGGCGGTGAAGCGATCAACACGTTGATTCGCGTGGTGTGGCCGGGATGGCAAACGCTGCTCGGCGATAAGATTCAATCGCCCGGCTTCATCGCAGGACACACGCCGACTGAGTACCTGTCGTTTCTGCTCTTTTGGGCGCTGAATATCTACATCATCTATCGCGGCATGGATCTGTTGCGCAAGGTCGAGAACTGGGCGGCGCCGTTCGTTTTGATTATGGCGGCGGTGTTGATGGCGTGGGTGCTATGGAAAGCGAAGGGCCTGGGCGCGATCATGCACGGCGAGGATAAGTTCGGAAGCTTCGGCGCGTTTTGGAAGGTCTTTATTCCTTCGCTCACCGGTATGATTGGCTATTGGTCAACGCTCTCGCTGAACATGCCCGACTTCACTCGGTTCAGCCGCAGCCAGCGCGATCAAACAATAGGTCAGACCGTCGCGCTGCCTACGACTATGGTGATATTTGCCGCGATGGGAGTGATCATCACATCGGCGTCGGCGATTATCTTTGGGCGCACGATCTGGGATCCGGTGCAGTTGGTTGGTCAATTCACTCAGCCGGTAGTTGTGGCCGTCTCAATGTTCACAGTAGTAGTCGCAACGTTATCGGTGAACATCGCTGCAAACGTCGTTTCGCCGGCTAACGATTTCGCGAATGCTTTTCCGCGCGTGATCACGTTCCGATTGGGTGGCTTGATTACAGGAATTCTCGGGATCATCATGCAGCCGTGGCGGTTGCTGGCCGATCCGTCGGGGTATGTTTTTCAATGGCTCGGCGGTTACTCGGGCGGGCTTGGGTCGATCGCCGGAGTGTTAATCGCGGACTACTGGCTCATACGACGCAAGCAGCTCGCGCTCGGGGACCTCTACAAAGTACGCGGGATCTACACATATGCTGGAGGCTGGAACTGGCGAGCCGTAGCGGCGACGCTGCTCGGTTGCGCGCTCGCGTGGGGAGGGCTTGTCATCCCGGCGCTGAGGCCGCTGTATGACTATGCGTGGTTTGTGGGATTATTCGTCGCGGGCGGTGTTTACTTCCTATTGATGAAAGGCATGCCCGTTGCAGGCGCGGCTCCGCAACTTGAACCCGCGCCCGAAACGGAAGGCGATTGACCGATGGCGGAGGCCCTTTGATAGCATAGGTGAAACGCTTGTGGTGCTATTGGACAATGAGGAGGATGCGGTATGAATACCGTCACCCGAAGATCTGTAGTCCGCATAGCGTTTTCAGTTCTGTTGGCTTTGTCTTCTATCACCGTTACATCTTGTGCTTCGAAAAAGGACGGCGCCGACATTGAAGCGATCAACAAGTTGCATCAGCGTGAAATGGAGGCATCCAGGAAGTGGGACATTGACACGCTGGCTTCGCTTTGGACCGACGACGTGGTGATGTTGCCCGCGGGCGAACCGGCGTTGATCGGCAGGGATGCGAATCGCGCTTCAGTCACGCGATTGCGAGATCAGAGCGGTAGTGCCCAGATCAGCGATTACATACTTTCATTCAATGAGGTGAAGGTAACGGGCGATTGGGCCTTCGAGTGGGGAACGTATTCGGGCACGTTGGCGCCGGAGGCCGGCGGCGAATCCCTTCGCGCAACTGGAAAAGTTATTCGCGTGCTGAAGAAGGACGCGGACGGTTCGTGGAGAATCGCGCGCGCGATGTATAACAGCGATGAAGGCTGATTGCGGACTCTGAAGGATGAAGACCAGTCGACTCACCATTCTCGCTTTGCTGACAGCCGCGATGATCGCTGCGAGTTCCACCGCTGCGTCAACAGCACAGAAAAGCGTTAAGCCGGAAGCGCCGCCGCCTCGCTTGTTGTCCGAGCTTCGCAGCAAGAGCGCCTCGACCCGACGTGACGCTGCCAATGACCTCGGATCGATTCGCGCGCGAGGCGCCGTGCGCGCGCTGGTGGAAGCGCTGTCGGACAGAGACGCGGCTGTGCGCGAAGCCGCAGCTTTTGCGCTGGGACAGATCGCCGACCCGGCGGCCACCGGGTTGTTGATTCCGCTTCTTGCAGATTCAAACTCGGAGGTTCGCGGATCCGCGGCATTCGCGCTCGGGATGATTGGAGAACGAAAAGCGCTCGATGCTCTCTCCTACGCTACCGGGGATCGCGACCCCGAAGTGCGATCGGCGGCAATCGTCGCCCTTGGGCTAATGCAGGACGCCGGAGGCGTTGACGAGGTAACCGACGCATTGGATGATTCGTCCTATGACGTTCGCTACGATGCTGTGTGGGCTCTTGGCCAGATTGGAGAGCCCGACGTTGAAGAGCGGCTACGAGCTTCGTCGGTGGATCGGAACGGTGTTGATGAGGCGTGGAGTGAAGCGTATGGACAGGCTCTGCGGAACTCGTTGGATAGCCTCAGAACCGAAGCTCACGCGAGACTCGAATCGGGCGGCCAAACACGGGCGCGCCGCGCTACGGGCATCATTCGCGAGAATCGTTATGAGAGCAATACGCGCGCGTTGGCGGTTCGCGAATCAGTCCGCGCCGCGACGACTGAACGGGCCTTGAAAGCCAAGGTAAGCGGCAAAGTAAGATTGCGGGTGCTGGTCGGCGCGGACGGCCGGGTGGTTCGAGCTTACGTTACGCGACGGCTCGGGTACGGATTGGATCAACGCGCGGTCGAGGCCGTGTTACAGTACAAGTTCGATTCCGAGATGCAGAGCGGCTTACCTCAAACAACCTGGATCGATTTGGAAGTAAAATTTTGAGCAGCGGATTAGGGTTTGGCTTCACCCAACGCCCATCCCCTAGCCCCCAACCCCCGGAGTAACTATGTCAAGAATTGTGAAATGCGGATTGATTCAAACATCCAATGCCTGCTCGATCGAAGAGCCGATTGAAAAAATCAAACAGGCGAACATCGAAAAGAATGTTGGCTTCATCGACGAGGCCGCGAAGCTTGGCGTTCAGGCCTTGTGCATGCAGGAAGTCTTCACGACGCCATACTTCTGCGCTGAGCAGGAGCCTCGATGGTATGAAGCGGTAGAGAAGATTCCCGACGGCCCGACAGTTAAACTCATGCAGGAAGTGGCGAAGAAGCACAGCATGGTTTTGATCGTGCCGATCTACGAAGAAGAGATCACCGGCGTGTATTACAACACCGCCGCGGTGATCGACGCCGACGGCAAGTATCTGGGCAAGTATCGCAAGAATCACATTCCGCATACCAAGCCCGGCTTCTGGGAGAAATATTACTTCAAGCCGGGCAATCTCGGTTATCCAACGTTCGAGACCGCGGTGGGTCGAATAGGAGTTTACATCTGCTACGATCGCCACTTTCCAGAAGGCGCGCGAGCACTCGGGCTGAACGGCGCCGAGATCGTGTTCAATCCGTCGGCGACCGTCGCGGGATTGTCGGAGTATCTGTGGGAACTCGAGCAGCCGGCGCACGCGGTGGCGAATGGATATTTTGTCGGCGCGATCAATCGAGTGGGTCACGAGCAGCCCTGGGACATCGGTGAGTTCTACGGCAAGAGTTATTTTTGCAATCCTCGCGGCAAGATCATCGCGCAGGCGTCGCGTGATTCGGATGAGCTTGTGGTGGCTGATCTGGATTTAGACCAGATTCGCGAAGTGCGAAACGTCTGGCAATTCTATCGCGACCGCCGCCCCGAGACATACAACGCATTGGTCAATGAATAGGAGCGGGCGTTCAGAGTACCGACTTTAGTCGGGTAGTTTCCGTGGTTTTCCGTAGCCGAAGGCACTACCCGACTAAAGTCGGTACTCTGAACACCCGCTTTCAAAGAGGAGAACATGCTAGAGTTCGGAATAACCTTCAAACCCGATATGCCACACCAGCGGATGATCGCGCTTGCGCAAGCAGCCGAAGCCGCGGGATTCGCTTATAGTTGGATCTTCGATTCGCACGTGTTGTGGCAAGAGGCGTATCCGCTTATGACGCTGCTGGCCGTCAACACCGAACGGATTCGAATGGGCACGTGTGTAACAAATCCCGCCGTCCGCGACGCAACCGTTACCGCGAGCCTGCTCGCGACACTGAATCGAATCGCCGGCGGGCGCATGGATCTGGGCATCGGGCGAGGCGATAGCTCAAGGCGAGTGATGGGTAAGAAGCCCACGACGCTCGAACGGCTGGAAGAAACCGTAAGCGTCATTCGCGACCTGTGCGCGAACAAGAAAATCGAATACGAAGGACGCGAGATTCAAATGCCGTGGGCCGATTCGGGCGTGCCTCCCGCGTGGATCGCGGGTTATGGACCGAAGGCGTTGCGATGCGCCGGTCGGATCGGCGACGGCGTGATTTTACAATTCGCCGACCCGGCCCTGATCAAGTGGTGCCTTGGTTTTGTTCGCGAAGGCGCGGAGGAAGCGGGCCGCGACTTCTCGAAGATTCGCGTGATGAGCGCTGCTCCGGTGTGGGTATCGGACGATTTGGCGAAGGCTCGCGATCAAGTCCGATGGTTCCCCGCGCTGGTGTCGAATCACGTGGTCGATCTGGTCTCGCGATACAAACCCGAAGAGTTGCCGGAAGAGTTGACGTCCTACATTCGCGATCGCAAGGGCTACAACTATCTGCATCACGCCGAAGTCGGCAGCTCGAACGCCGAGTTCGTGACTGATGAGATCGTAGATCGCTTTTGCATTGTTGGTCCCGCTGAGGAACACGTGCGAAAGCTGAAAGAACTCGAGAGCATCGGCGTGACACAGTTCAATATTTATCTGATGAGCGGCGAGGAAGAACAGACGGTCGAGGCATACGGCCGGGATGTGTTACCTGCGCTCATTTAGTTTGTGAAGATCGGATGAGAGCACGGATCAGCGCTACTCAAAGACTCGGAGTTTCTCTTCGGGGCTCACCTCAGTAGAATACGTTTCCTTGTTGAACGCTTGAAATCCGCGCTTCAGATAATTCGGCAACGCAGCCGGATCATCCAGCGTGCAGGTGTGCAGCCACACTCGATTTGCGCCGTCGCTCCATGCTTGTTCGACTGCCGCGCTCAGTAAATGTTTTCCCAGTCCCTGGCCGATGAAATCCTGCAACAATCCAAAGTACGCGATCTCAATCGAGCCGTCATCGTGGCGTTCGAGTTCGAAATAACCGGCGGGTACGTCTTCGCTGAACATCACCCACAATGTAATCTCAGCGCGAGCAAGATGAGCCAGGATCTGTTCATCCGTCCATGGCAGCCGATCCACCCAGTGATAAGCGCCTCCCACGTCCGCGTAAAGCTCTCGATAAAACTGAGCTGGAGAATCATCGACGCGAATGATTCTCACATCCGGGTCCTCGATGTACGCTCCGTTCAGATCCTCAGGATGAAGAAGCTGAAGATAAGTGCGAGTCACTTCGACTTTCATAGAAGAGGAGAATACTACGCTCGATTCACCGGCCGCAAAACAAAGGGGCCTCGGAGTAATGGTAGGTCTGCGACTCCGAAGGGGTTCATATTGCTATTCTAACCGTGTAGAAGTATGACCGCGAATGGCCGTTCGCAGTTCGGTCTTTAGCCGGAAGTTTGTACTTGCCGTAGGTGACAATACATTACAAACTTCCGCGCTGGGAGGCCGAACTACGAACTTCGCACGAGCAATTCTGCGTGTCATTCACTCGGTCTTGCCCGAAGCCTGGGCTCCAACCGACCCGGTTTCAAGCAAGGTCTTCAGCGCGGAAACCACACCCGGCCATCCAACCGATATGCTCTCGAACATTTCCTGATCGAGTTCGTCGTGGGTGACCGTGAGGCGCACGACGCCTTCCTTCGCTTGCTCGATTTCATAAGTCACGCGCGATGTCTTTTCCTTGTTGCCTTCATCGGCTGGAAGCGCCCACGTTACAACCAGCTTGCTCGGCGGTGTGCTCTCTACAACCTCTCCGACAATGTCTACCCGTTTGGGATCATCGTAGTCCCGATGCTCCCATTTTGAGCCGGTCTTCCAGTCGGATGCATTGTGATGATTCCACCAGTACTGCTTGGTCACCTCGGGATCAATCAAGGCATTCCAAACAGTCTCGGGCGTCGAATTTGTATAGCTCACATAAACGAACTTTGGCTTATCCATCTTTTTTCTCCTCAAGAGCTTTTTTCAGATCGGCCAGCGCGCGCACGCGCCGGCGTTCGTACTTGCCGACCCAACGATCGAATATTTCGCTGATCGGCATTGGGTTGAGATAGTGCAGCTTCTCGCGTCCCCGCCAAACGACGACTACGAGGTTGGCCGCTTCGAGCAGCAGCAGATGTTTGGTAACGGCCTGACGGGTCATATCCAGGTGCTCGCATAGCTCCCCGAGCGTTTGGCCATTGTCGGCGTGCAGCATGTCGAGCAATCGCCGCCGGCTGGGATCAGCAAGCGCCTTGAATACCTTGTCAGCATCCGCGACCATGGTCGATCGACATTATGCAACCAGATGGTTGCATAATGCAAGCACGCCAAAAGGTAAATCCCGAGTGTGGGGATCGCGAGTTGTTGGAGTAGTCTTGAGATTTGATTCAACGCGGAACGGTATTTACGTTTGATCTGAACTGGCACGCATCCAGAAAGACATTCCTGTAAGAGTCGAGTTCCCCCTACCTCTACCTCAAGATTGGCCGCGCGAATTAAATCTCAGGAGAACATTCACGCCGCTTCTGCGGGAATGACAGAAGCGGCGTACGAGTTCGTCTTAAGCTAGCGCGGGTCTTCGGCATAGGGGCGAAAGCCGGCCGCGATACGACTCCCATAAGAGCGGGGCGTCTTAGTCAGCACCGCGTCGTTGATTACTGTTGCGCCCGCTTCTGCTTCGGCTGCTCCCTTTGCTCATCAATGGTCACTGCTCACCAACCATTCTGCATTTTGGTCCGATTACTCTCCTTACGTTCTTGCCAGCGTCGAAGCTCATCTTCTTCGTGCAAAGAGAATCGTCATTCCACGATACCCACTTCCAGGGAACTGAAATACCACCAGGAATTACCAGGGTTGGTGGTGTTGGGTATCATGCTTATCGTAACCATGTATTCGCCGCTATTTGAAGGCGCAAGATCGAAGAGCAGATGGTCATGTCGTCTAGGTGCGGTTTTGAGATCAATCTTCTTCGCGGGAAGAGGTGTTCCATCCACAACGCAAACAACTCTGTACGTACTAATAATGTCGTCTCCTCCTAAGCCTATGCCCAAGGTCACGTCTACTGCGTACTTCTGATTGGGTTGCCCAGAGAAGCGAAGAACCATTTGACTCCCGAATTCTAACGAGCCTACAAAAAGCGCAACCCCCTCATCGTCCCACCAGCGCGGGGTGAAATACACCACCTGGTTAAAATACCAATACGCCTCGACCGTACCGGGTTTGGAAACATACGGGTTGCGCGGAGTCAACCTCAGAAAAGGCTTCCATACATTTGTCGACTTAATGAGCGGGCTTGCAGTTGGCATGCTCTTCAGCAACCTCATCTTTTCCGGCGGGCTCAATTGCCCGGTCTTAGCCATTGCCCGCAGCTTATTGCGGTCAACCGATCGTAGTAGTGCGGGTGGCACGAAAACCTCCTGCCCGGCATGTTGCTGAGCTGACGCGCCGGGCGCCATCAGCAGGACGCTCAAGGCGAATTGTAATGTCATCAAAACGACAAGGGAGATCCGAGTCGCGTGAATTGTGTATTGTTGGAACATGTTATCCTCCTATGGATTGACGAAGAATGCTGAATATCAGCATTGGTTGAGGGTAAATTCGCCGCTCGGTATCGCCGAGTCGGAGCCTGCGAGCCTCTCCTACTGAGCATTACTGAATGCGGCGGCTTCTTCATTTCGTAACTCCATGATTCAGGGTTCGGGTCTCAGGAACCGGCAGCCCTGAGACCCTTTTGATTCAGATTGAGTTCTGTAACGAGTTGAAGCAGATAATGAGCACGCCCTCCGCCGTTTCCGAGAAGTGCAGCTTCTCAGCATCTACCCAGCGGTACATCGTGCGTGAGGTAACGCCGGCGATTGCGGCCGCCTCGTCGACTGTGACCATCTTCGTCATTTGGGTGCATTCGTGGCACCACGACACCACGGAAACCTTTCGCCTGCTGAGTACAACAATGCGATCGGTCTCGATGGTTATCTCCGTCCTTTTTGTTGTTCTCACTGCTCCCCCGAGATAGTTGAGTTGTGGGAAATCGCCACAGCGCCGTCCTGCTCCCTGCTTCTTTGCTTTGCCGCTGCCATGCCTTGCTATACAATGGCGTCCGCATTCGAACACTTGAGCCGAGCACATCGGCTCAACTCGCGGCCGACAATACTCTCAAGGTGCATTGAAGTCCTTTAGGAGCGCTTCATTTTTTCTTGATGAATTCTTGATGAGGTCTCAGAGCGGCTATGAGCCAGCAAGCAAAGCATTTCTATGAGTTCGGTGCGTACCGCATAGATACGCTGGATCATTTGCTGTTACGCAATGGCGAAGTTGTGCCGCTACCTCCAAAAACTTTCGATCTATTGTTAGTGCTGGTCGAAAGCAACGGGCGAGTGCTTACGAAGGAAGAACTGATGAAGCAGGTCTGGCCCGACACGTTCGTCGAAGAAGCAAACCTCTCGCATCACGTATTCACTCTGCGCAAAGCGCTAGGCGAGGACGGCGAAGGCAAATACATAGACACGATACCGAGACGCGGCTACCGGTTCGTTGCAAGCGTGGCTGAAGTGCGTGACGAATCACATGAGGTTATAGTTGCCGAACGTACCCTGTCGCGAATCGTCATTGAACAGACTGAATCCCCGAGCATCGAGACCGGCCAGAGTCACTCACATCAAACGGCCCCGGTCCTCGCGTTAGCCGCAGGAACCGAGAGACGTACATTCATGTTGATGCTCGCTTCAGGCGCGATAGTGCTTGCGCTGGCCGCGGGTATCTTCCTTTGGAAGACAGCCAATCCGAAGATTGAACAATCAGCCAAAGGCGTGAAGTCAATCGCCGTGCTTCCCTTCAAGCCGCTGGTTGCCGATAGCCGCAACGAATTGCTTGAAATTGGCATGGCCGACACATTGATAACCAAGCTGAGCGGCATCACACAATTCATAGTGCGACCGTTGAGTGCGATTCGTAAATACACATGGCTTGAACAAGACTCGATTGCCGCCGGGCGCGAGCTGGGAGTCGACTATGTGCTTGAAGGGAGTCTCCAGATGGAGGGTGAGAAGGTCAGAGCGTCGGTGAGGTTGTTGAGCGTAAAGGATGCGAGGGTGATCTGGACGGATAAGTTCGACGAGAAGTCTACCGACAGTATCTTCTCCTTACAGGATTCTATCTCCCAGCAGGTTGCGCGGGCGTTAGTGCCGAAACTCACAGGCGAACAGCAGCGACAACTTGCCAAACGCTATACCGATAATACCGAGGCATATAACCTTTATCTCAAGGGACGCTTTTTCTGGAACAGGTTTAATGAAGACGGTCTAAAGAAAGCTATCGAATACTTCAATCAAGCCATCGCGGTAGACCCCAACTATGCGCTTGCGTATACGGGCTTGGCCGGCGTCTACAACGTTCAAGGCGCATTGGGAATAGTCCCTCCAGCCGAGACCTGGTCAAAGGCGAGATGGGCTGCGGAGAGGGCGGTCGAACTTGACGATAAACTGGCGAAATCGCATCAGGTACTGGGGACAATAAAACTCATGTACGAATGGGACTGGCTGGGTGCGGAGAGAGAACTCACGCGAGCTATCGAACTGAACCCAACAGATGGAGAGCCGCACAACTTATACGCATACTACTGTGAAGCTACGGGACAGTTAGATAAAGCCCTTTCAGAGATAAGGCGTGCGCAGGAACTGGCTCCGCTCTCGCCGGTCATAAACACGGATGTTGCTTCTGCTCTCTATTATCAAGGCAACTATGAAGAAGCAATAAACGCGTACCGCAAAGCCGAGGAACTAGACCCACAATTCGGACCTGGGCCTCTTTTCCTCCCGGCACAAATATACGAGCAAAAAGGAGAATACGATCAGGCCATCGCGGAATGTCAAAAGGCATTCGCTACTTTTGGACGCGACCCTGGCATCCTCGCGATCCTCGGATACACTTATGCGCGTTCAGGCAAGCGCCGCGAAGCGAAGAATATCCTCTCCGAGATTGAGAGTCTCCGGAAACGGCGTTACTTTTCATCGATTGATGTAGCTCTCGTTCATACAGGGCTCGGAGATAAGGACAGAGCGTTCGCCTGGTTGACGAAAGCCTATGAGACACGCGACCCTCAACTGATCTGGGTAAACGTTGAGCCAGAGCTTAGGAGCCTCCGCACAGACCAGCGTTTCACAGACCTGCTGCATCGTATGAATCTTGCGCAGTAGTCGAGTTGACGGAGAACCAAAACTGCAAGCTCTCTGCAAAACTCGATACTAACGTCTGTGTGCCTCGTCATTTCTTTCTCGGCACTGCCTCCATCAGAAGCGCCAGCGCTTTCTTAAATGACCGAGTCCCCTCGCGGCTGCCGCGATAGTGTCCAAGGCGCACGACTACCAGATCGTGCGAAGGAATGATCATCGTCCATTGCCCGCCCGCGCCGGCCATGTAGTAAGCCTCCGTCGGCACCGGATACCCGCCATCGCCGTTGATCCAAAAGAACGCGCCGTAAACCGGACGCTTGTCTTCGACCCACGCCGGCGCAAGCGTGCTCACGAACTTCGCGTAGCCCTCGGGCAAGATCCGCTCCCCGTTCCACACGCCATCCTGAAGATAGAGATTGCCAAGCCGCGCCCAATCACGCCCCGAACCGAATTCGTAACCCTGAGTCAGGAAGTTTCCATACGGATCCGTTTCCAACACCATCGTGCGGATACCGAGCTTGTCGAACAGCGCGCGCTGTGGAAACGATAAGTACTCTTCGCCGCGTTTCTCGACCGCGAGGCGTATCAGGTAATTGATCAAAGATGGATCACAATTGCGATAGCGACCCACGGTGTTTGGCGGCCACTGTTGCGGCCGCGTCGCGGAATAATGAAAAGAGTTGATGCTTCCAGTGTAGAGATACACGTGATCGGGATAGCCAAATTTCGGATCGTAATCGGGATCCTGAGGCGCCCTGATTCTAAGACCGCTCGACATGTGCATTATGTCGGCAATGCGAATTCGCGCTCGCGGATCGCCCTTTGTTTGCCACTCGGGTATGGGCGCCGGCTGCCATAGTTTGTAGACACCCTGCTTGACGAGGATTCCCATCAACGTGGCAGTGAGGCTTTTGCCCATCGACCAGCTCTCGAGCGGCGTTGTGGCTGTAATGCCTTCGCCATAACGCTCGGCGATCACTCGCCCCTTCCAGGTCACAACGAACGCGGCAGTCATTCCTTCAGCCGGTTCAAACGCCGCGTCGATCGCTTTCTTGAGCTTATCGGTGTTGATCCCGGGCGGCAGAGGTTCGTTTGGCAACACGTTTCCCATCGGCCAGGGTTGGGTCGATGCATCCGGCAAGTTGCTCGTCACGGTTATCGGCTTGAAGTGCAACGGCTCAGTTCCGGACGGAAGCGTAACGCAACCCTGACTGCCGAGATATCTGGCAATGCGCTTAACTCCGGTGGGCGC
>Ga0070705_100000079_pt1 | contig 53247 bp, 46 predicted proteins | sample KBSK5253metaG_FD_65455 | JGI IMG/M metagenome (GOLD analysis project Ga0070705, IMG submission 65455) | Corn, switchgrass and miscanthus rhizosphere microbial communities from Kellogg Biological Station, Michigan, USA - KBS K5-25-3 metaG | ecosystem: Host-associated > Plants > Roots >... | reverse complement strand
CTACGACAACATCTACCTCTCGCTGAAGCGCAAGAGCGAGGAGGCCGCCAAGCGCTTCGCCAGGGAGGCCGGCCGCTGGCTGCGCGAGATCGAGAACGGCGGCCTCATCACGCCCACCAATGCGCCGTTCGACTCCGCCCCGCGCCGGATCGTCATGAACCGCTGCTATGGCAACCCGGTGCCGCGGCGCAACGCGCACGACAACTCCACCGACATGAGCTCCTTCCCGTTCGTGCGGCACCATTTCCTGCGCGCCGGTTTCGAGGTGATCGACTGTCCGCCGCTCACCGCCCAGCTCAAGAACTCCGCGGACATCCGCATGGTGATGGATATCCGCGACCTGCTCCTGCACGATACCTACTTCGACGAGTTCATCATCCTCTCCGGCGATGCCGACTTCACGCCGGTGCTGATCCGCCTGCGCGCGCATGCCCGGCGCACCGTGGTGTTCGCCAACGACTTCACCGCCGCGCCCTACACGGCCATCTGCGACGGCGAGGTGCGCGAGGCGTCCCTGATCGCGCTGATCCTGGCGGGAGAGGTCGGCGACGGCACCCGCGAGGAGCCGTCTGCGGCCAAGGGCAGGATCGAGGAGGCGCGGCGCGAAATCCTGGCGGAGGTGATTGCCGGCGTACGGGCGTCGGCGTCGCCGGTGCCGCTGGAGGCGCTGGCCGACCGCGCCCTGCGTGCGCTGGGCCACGAGCGCACCATCGCGACCGGCTGGGCCGGGGCGGGGAGCTTTCGCGAGCTGCTGCGCCGCAGCCTGCCCGAGGAGGTCCAGCTGACTGGGGACCCGCCCTATCTGGCGTTCGACCCCAAGCGTCACCGGCAGGATGACCGGGCGTCGCGGAAGCCCGCCGAGCCGGGGAGTGCGCCGGTCGAGCCCAGCCCCACGCCGCTGCATGCGGCTGCGCAGCAGCCTGACGCGCACGCGCCTGTGGCAGCCTCGTCTGCCGAGGCTCCCGCCGCCCCAAGCCAGGCGGAGGCCGAGGTCGAGCCTGCGGCGGCGCGCAGCTCCCCGCATCCGATGCCCGAGGCTGCCCGCGCCGACGCTGCGCCAGCTGCGCAGGCCGCCCGCGTCGCGGTGCTGCCGCAGGCGCCAGTCGCCCACCAGGCCGTACAGTCCGCCCTGGCCGCGGCTCCGCAGCGGCTCGATTCGCCGAACCCGATCCAGCAGTCCATCGCCCGCATCCAGGAGGCCTGCCAGGCGCCGCCGCTGGCGCCACAGGAATACCGCGTGCTGTTCGAGATCATGGCCAAGGAGATCAACGAGCACGATCTGCTCGGCGTCGAGACGCTGGGCAAGATCACCCAGCAGGCCCAGGAGCGCGGCATCGACCTGCGCCGCGACGACGTCCGCTTCGTCCTGGAGGTGGTGAGCGAGGCCGATCCCTGGTTCGAGCAGGGCGCCTCGGCCGACCTGTTTGCCAGCCGCTTCCGCACCTTCGTGGTCGCGCGCTGCCGCGGCCAGGGCCTCAATCTCTCCGCCGACGAGCTGCACCTCATCGATGCCTGGTTCCTGGGGCCGGGCGCCGCGCAGAGGGCGGGACGGGGGGCGATCCGGCCCACGCCGGCGATCGCGGCCCCGCAGGGTACAGATCAGGCTGAGGAGCCGCCCCGCGCCATTCGTACGCGGATGCACGGGTAAGCGGCGCCACGCCGAACTGTCGTGTTCATGGGCGAAGGTGCCCGGGGAAGGCGTGTGTCGACGCAATGCCGCTTCACAGCATTGCTCCCGAAGGATTCACTTCACCGTCCGATCGGCGTAGCAGCGGCGCATGGTCTCGCAGCGGTGCGAGCCTGCGAAGTGCATCGCATCGCCTTTGGCAGGCGAGATGAACTTGCACACCTCATCGAGCCCCTCCGGCGTCAGCCAGCCTTGGCGGCGTCCGCGCTGCACCGCGAAGCAATCCGCCGTCTCCTCGTCGGGGCCGCGGTACTGGTGGCCGCACTCGTGCGCGTGAATCCACAGCTTCACCGGCGTGGATACCTTCGCCAACAGCTTGGGGTTGAGGATGAGAAAGCCAGGATAGGCTGCGCCGTAGTCGTCGAGCTTCTCGTCAAGCACCGTCGGCCGCCGGCCGCAGAGGAGCTTGCGCCCGTCGAACTCCAGCTCCCCCGGCTCGACCAGCTTGGCGGTGGCACCGGAGCGCGTCAGGTACTCCTCGGGCGTTGGACTCTCGGCCGCTGCACCGGTCAGCGATGCCAGGCACACGAGCAGCAACACCGCCGCGGCCTGCGGCGCTCTTGCCAACGAAGACGCTCCGCCGCGAACAGCCCCCATGGTCAAGCCCTCAGAGATTTGCCGACAACCTTTGCCCGCATGGTGCGGGGTTTGCAACCGAATGTTGGCAGCGATTCGTTAGGGATTGGATAAACCCGGGCCGGGTGTGGCCGGATGGTCGCCTGCAGCCTGCTGATCGAGGGGGTGTCAGTCGCCCGCCGCCGCCTCGATGTGCCCCATATCGGCGTCGGACAGCCCGAAATGGTGGCCGATCTCATGCACCAGCACGTGGGTGACGAGATGGCCCAGCGTCTCGTTGTGCTCGGCCCAGTAGTCCAATATCGGACGGCGGTACAGGTAGACCATGTTGGGCAGGCCCGCAGGGTCCATCACGCTGCGGCGGTCGATGCTGACACCCTGGAACAGCCCCAGCAGGTCGAAGGGGCCTTCCAGGTCCATCTCCTGCAGCACCTCGTCGGTGGGGAAGTCCTCGACGCGGATCACCACGTTGTCGCACAGGTCGCGGAACTGGCGCGGGAGCCGCCGCCAGGCGGCGGCCGCCAGCGCCTCCATATCGGCGAGGCTCGGCGCCTTCGTCCTGGCCCAGTCCCTTGCGGTCGGCATGCGAGCGGTTTCGTAAGTTGGGTCGAGCGGTCGCGAAGATCCAACGCCGTCGCCTCTCATGCGTTGGATCCGCGCTCCGCTTGACCCAACCTACCCGACGCCGCGTCGCGCCTCAATCGGCCGTCTCGATCTCCACGACCGCCCTGACCTGGCGCACACCGACCACGGCCCTTAGCGCCCGTCCGATGAGATCGGCGGTGCGCGGCGCCACCCCGGCAAGCCGCAGGTCGACAGTGAGCTCGCTGCCGTCGCCGGACTCGCGGGAGGCATGCACGCGGGCGGGCACGGCGCCCAGCTTGGCGACCGGCTCGATCAGGCGCGGCAGCAGGCCGGGGTCGGCGGGGGCGGAGATGAAAAAATAGGCACGGACGGTATGTGGCTCGGCGCTGGCCGCGCCGGAGGCAGAAACGACAGGGGATGTCATAGGAGACGGTCCTTGCAACGATTGCGACAGTGAAACGGCGATAAGCCCGGCGCCCTTAGGCAGCCGGGGCCGTAATTCGCGCAATCGCAATGCGAGGACGCCGTTGCATGCGCCCAATCTAGCCAATGCTGGCCGGCATTTCAATCAGCTGGGGGCAGTTGGCGGGGAGCTGGCGCGGCGCAGAATGCCGCTGTTGCGCGGCCAGCCGCCGGGCCAGCCCGTGGCGCTTGGCGATCGTCAGGGCGATCACCGTCGCGCAGCAGGCGGCGTAGACGAGGCTTACGCCGGCCAGGAGCACGTCTCCCAGGTTGGCCAGCGCGTAGAGCGCGGTGGCCAGATTGGCGCCGACCCACGAGCTCCAGGTGGCGTACGAGATGGCCGAGGCGCCGTTGGCATCGCAAGCAACCCGGTAGATCTGCGGCAGGTACGAGAAGATCCGCAGCCCGCTGAAACCGGCGAACAACGCAAATACCAGGCTGGATGTCTGCATGTTGGCTCTCCGCGGTCGTTGAACGAAGGCGGTCCGGGCCGGCGCTGACGCGAGCCGGCCGAATGCCCGCTAGGGCGTCAGGCGGACCGGTGTGACCGAGGATGAGACAGTCGCCGCCCGGGTCGTGCGTGGCCGTGGCGTGAGGACCGCCACCTGATGCGGAGACGCCGGCACGCCGTCCACCACCAGGGTGGGCGTCGGCGAGCTCTCGCGCACTTGAGCCGGGCTTAGCACCTGCATCTGGGCAGGCGTGATCGGCACGCCCATCAGCTCATATGTCGGAAGCTCCCGAGCCTCGATACCCGCGGTTTCCGGACGGGCCAGCGCCGTGCCGATGAAGGCCATGGCGAGCATCAACAGGGTGTAGACACAGATCGTTCTGAGCACAGAAATCCTCCTTTGGTCGAGTATCATCGGCGCGCTTACCGAGCTAAGGGGCGCGCCGGGCAGCGTTGATACATGGAACGCCAGCCTGCCCTCTTGGGCTGGGGCGACGAAGATGGGGACGGGAGCGACAGCCCGCGCAAATGCCGCCGCTGCGGGCGGAAGAAGGGAGAAGCAGGCGGCAGCGGCCGATAGGAAACGATAAGAGCGCTTGCGGCGGGGCTCTCGATGCCTTAAGCCGCATGCGCCACATTTCTCGATGCATGCTCAACGCGATCAACCAGGCGACCGCCCCCATGCGCAAGCTGATGACGCGCGGTTTTCCGCGGACCCCCTGTCGCGTGCCCGCCATCGTGTCGGAAGCGGCCCTGCTGCCGTCGGAGCCCCTGCCCTGGGCGTGGGGCGACGGGACGGCATGCGCGCATCCGGCGTCGCAGCGCGACAGCTTCGCGCGCATCGGCCTGCGGTGCGATGAGGGCCCTGAGCGGGATGCGCCGTTCGAAGTGGACGTTTCGCTCAGTCTGCTGCCCGGCCTGCAGATGGCGGCAGGACGGCTCTACGGGGCGTGCTGCCGGCGCACGCGGGCGCTCCTCGATGCGGAGACCGACGACGCGGCCCTGATCGTGAACATGAGGGGCCGGCACCTGATCGAGCAGTGCGGCAGGGAGATTGCCCTCGGGGAAGGCGAGGCGGTGCTGGTGTCGTGGACTGAGCCGTCGCGGCTCACGCACCTTCCGCCCAGCGAGGCCTTGGCGCTGCGTTTTCCGAGAACCCGTCTTGCCCCGCTGCTGCCGGGGCCGGATGCGCGCTACATGCGACCGATCCGGGGCGGCGAAGCGTTGGACCTGCTGATGCGCTATGTGGCCCTGGCGTGGGACGAGCCGACCACGGGCAGCCCACAGCTGCAGCGGCTGATGGCCTCCCACATCTACGACCTGATGGCGGTCCTGATCGGGGCGACGCTGGACGCGGCGCGCATGGCGCAGTTAGGCGGCCTACAGGCGGCGCGCCTCGTCGCCATCAAGGAGGACATCGAGCGCAGCCTGGATCGGGCCAGCCTGTGCGTGGCTGCCGTCGCCGGACGCCACGGCTGCACGCCGCGCTGCGTGCAGCGCCTGTTCGAGGCGGAGGGCACCACCTTCACCGCCTACGTCCTCGGCCGCCGCCTGGCGCGCGCCCATGGCCTGCTCACCGACCCGCGGCACGCGACCGGGAAGATCATCGCCGTCGCCCACGCATGCGGCTTCGGCGATGTCTCCTACTTCAACCGCGCTTTTCGCAGGCAGTTCGGCCTGGCGCCGTCCGACGTGCGGGCGCGGGCACGGGAGGGAGCGGCGGGAACGTAGCCCTCGGAGGTCGCCGCGGCGGACTTGCGCGGGATCGGAAAGGTGCGCGAGGCTCTCGCATGGATGCGCTCGACCAGGTGCAGCGATGCTGGAACGGTCTCGTTTCGCGGCCGGGCTGCGATCCGCCGGTTGCCGGGACCGTGCTGGAGGACTTGGTGCGCGCCTATGGCGAGCCGCACCGGCACTACCACACGCTCGACCACATCGCCGCGCTGCTGGCCCTGCTCGACCGCCATGGCGCCGACGTTTCGGACCGCGAGGCGCTGACCCTGGCGATCCTGTTTCACGATGTCGTCTACGATCCCACCCGGCTGGACAACGAGGAGGCGAGTGTGGCGTGGGCGACGTCACGGCTGGACGGTCTGGGCTTCCCAGAAGCCGTGCGGACGAAGGTCGCGCGCTACGTTCTGGCTACGCGCCACGGCCGGCCTCTCGACGCCGCCGACGCGGCCGAGGCCGACCTGGCGCTGCTGCTCGATCTCGATCTGTCGATCCTAGCAGCCCCACCCGGCGACTATCGTGCCTATGCGCTGGCCGTCCGGCGCGAGTACGCGTTCGTGCCCGACAGTTTTTACCGTCCGGGGCGGCGGCGGGTGCTGGAGCGATTTCTGCGGCGCGAGCGGATCTATCTCACCGGGCGGCTGCGTGCGGCCTGGGAGCAGGCCGCACGCACCAATCTGGCCGCCGAGGTCGCCGAGCTGGCGTGAGCTGCCGCGCCGGGTGTCCCAGCACGGGGGCGCTGACTTTCCAGCCCGCGCTCTCTTACGCCGCCTGCTTCAGCAGCTTGCGGTTGATCAGGAGCTCCGCGATCTGCACGGCGTTGAGGGCGGCGCCCTTGCGCAGGTTGTCGCAGACGACCCACAGGTTGAGGCCGTTCTCCACCGTGCCGTCCTCGCGGATGCGGCTGATGTAGGTGGCGTCCTCGCCGGCCGCCTCCATGGGCGTGACGTAGCCGCCGGGCTCGAGCTTGTCGACCACCAGGCAGCCCGGCGCCTCGCGCAGGATCTCGCGCGCCTCCTCGGCCGTGATCGGGTTCTCGAACTCGACGTTGACGGCCTCGCTGTGGCCCACGAACACGGGCACCCGCACGCAGGTGGCCGTCACCTTGATCTTGGGGTCGAGAATCTTCTTGGTTTCGGCCACCATCTTCCACTCCTCCTTCGTGCTCCCGTCCTCCATGAAGACGTCGATGTGAGGAATGACGTTGAATGCGATCTCCTTCGGGAACTTCTTGGGGTCGCGGTCCTCGTTGCCGGGGACGTACTTGTCCTTGGTGCGGGTCCACAGCTCGTCCATGGCATCCTTGCCGGCGCCGGAGACGGACTGATAGGTGGCGACCACCACGCGCCTGACGGTGGCGCGGTCGTGCAGCGGCTTCAGCGCCACCACCAACTGCGCCGTGGAGCAGTTCGGATTGGCGATGATGTTCTTGCGGCTGTAGCCGGCCACCGCATCGGCGTTCACCTCGGGGACGATCAGCGGCACGTCCTGGTCGTAGCGCCAGGCCGAGGAGTTATCGATCACCACGCAGCCCTTGGCGGCGATGCGCGGCGACCACTCCTTCGACACGGCGCCGCCCGCCGACATCAGGCAGAACTGCACTTTGGAGAAGTCGAACGTCTCCAGGTCCTTGCACTTGAGCGTTTTCTCCCCGAACGAGACCTCCAGGCCGACGGAGCGGCGGGACGCGAGGGCATGCACCTCGTTGACGGGGAAAAGGCGCTCGGCAAGGATCGCCAGCATCTCCCGGCCGACATTGCCGGTGGCGCCGACGACGGCGACGTTGTAGCTCATGGTTGGCTCTTGCGGTTTGCGATGTTGCGCTGCGGCACATGCCGTGCGCGGCGCGCTTTTTACCTGCGGACGCGGCGGCTGTCTATGTCGTGTCACCGTCTCCGTCAGGCCTGGAGGTCCGGGTCCGCAGAATCGAATGCGTCGTGCTAAGTAGAGTTCTCTGGCCGGCCCAACGTTTGGCCAGCCCTCCCTTGCGTCCGGTTTCGATGCTTTCCCTCCAGACGGTTGCCCGCCGCACGGTGAATCTTGCCCCTGAGCTGCTGGTCGGAGGTTGGTCCGGACCTGGCGCGTTTGCCCCATGCCGATCAGCAGCCCCGGCAACGTCAGCGAGTTACGGCTACCGCGTGCCAGACCGGGATGATGGCCCAAAGAGGGCCATCATCTGCCGCTCATCGAAAGGCACGTCGCGGACGGTTCGTGTGCTGGTCGCGCAGCTAGCGGACAGTCCAAGACGATATCTGGCAGACATTCATGCCATACGCTTCGACTCTCCGGCCATTGGCAAGCACCGCTCTGAAATCGAACATGCATGCTCCGCTGCCATCGTCGATGTTGATCATCACGCTGTGGCCAGCCGGCAGGACGGAACTGCCGAGAATGTCTTCTTCCCAATCGCCGCGGCTCGTGTTCGAAGCATAGAAGCGAGTTACTGTGACATTCGTGCCGTTAACGACGCGAACTCTGCGGTCTGCCGCGGCAGCAATGTCGGGCGTCGACATAGCAAACGCCAGCGTCGCAATAGATAGGCTGGTTGCGATAAATCGCGAGGCAATAAACATGCGAAGCTCCTGTTCAAGACTGAGCCAGAAGCGTACCGATCGAACGAACCTCGGGTCTTGGCCAGCCAGCATCTATTCGTCGGAATTGCTGCAACTGTTGCTTCGGCGCAACGTCTGGACGGCGCCTCCCATGAGACGCGGCGCGGCGTGCTCGCGGAAAGATACGGCAAGAGGCGATCTCGGTCCGAGCCTAAGGGGGGCACCGGAGCATTTGGTCGGCGCCTTACATGGCGCCCGGCGTTGTCACCGGCACCGGAGCCGCGCCGCGCACCGGCGCGTCGTCGAAGGCGAGGCCGGAATCCTGCGCCAGATGCAGCAGGGCGCGCTCGGCGAGCGCGGTGATGGTGAGCAGCGGGTTGACGCCGAGCGAGCGCGGCATGACGGCGCCGTCCATCACGTAGAGGCCGCGGTGCACGTCGGCCGGGCTGGCGGCGCCGTCGAAGACCTGGCCCTTGTGGTTGACGACGCCCTCGCTGCGGTCGCGGCCCATGCCGCAGCCGCCGAGGGGGTGGGCGGTGGCGGGCTGGCGCCCCATCATGGTGCCGGCCAGCGGATTCTTGACGTAGCTGCCGCCGGCGGCCTTCACCAAGGCGCCGAGAGCCGCGTCGAGGCGCTTGTAGACCGGCTCGTCCTGGGCGCCCGGCCAGGCCAGGGCGACGCGGTCCTCTTCCAGCACCAGCCTGCCTGACGCGCTGTCGTGGGAGACGGCGAAGAACGTCTGCAGGTTGGCGAACGGCCCCCTGTAGACGCCGCTCACGAGGCTCCGCAGCGCCCCCAGCAGGCGGCCGTTGGGGATGAACATGACCGGCAGCAGCGGCGCCAGGGCCGACGGCAGCACGCCCTCCTGGACGGTCAGGCTGCCCGTCAGCTCCTGCTCGTCCACGATCTCGATCTGGCCGGAGACGCAGGCGCCCACATCGAGGCCGTCGATGCGGGACGGGTGGCCGACGCCGATGGCATTGACGCGCGTCCTGCCGCCGTAGCCGAAAGCGATGATGTCGCCGTTGGCGGAGAAGCCGCGGCCCAGCCGGTCCGACACGGCGAGGCCCGCCGCGCGCGAGCGCAGCAGGATCTCCGTTGAGCCGAGGGTGCCGGCGGCCAGCACCACGATATCGGCGCTGACGCACACCCCGGCGGCGGCGCCGCTGCCGGGGTCATCCAGGCGCTCCAGGTGCACCTCCCAGCGTCCGTCGGCCGATCTGGCCACGCGGCGCACTCTGGCGTGGGTGAAGATCTCGGCGCCGTGCCGGACCGCATCGGGCAGATAGGTCAGGGCCACGGTGTTCTTGGCCCCGGCGTTGCAGCCGCCGCAGCAGTCGCCGCAGCGGGTGCAGGCCGGCTGCGCGATGCCGGCCGGGTTGACCGTATCCTCGAAGCTCACGGCCACCGGCGCAGCCACCAGCCGCCCACGGCCCAGCGCCTCGCCCGAGCGGGCCAGCGCCCGGTACTTGGCGCGGTCCTCGGCCGCAGGATCGCGCGCCGGACGTACCCAGCGCGCCGCCCGCGCATAGCCCTCGTCGAGCCACCTGTCCCGGCCCACCTCGTCCGGCCACACAGGATCGTGGAAGACGCGGGGATCGGGACGCAGGGCCACCCCGGCGTTGATGAGGGACCCGCCGCCCAGGCCGCAGCCGACCAGGACATGCATGTCCTCGCCCAGACGCACGTCGTAGAGGCCGGTCGGTGCGCCCATCCGCAGGCGCCTGCCTGTGACCTGTAGCTGCTCCCGCAGCTCCGGGAAACGGCCGGGAAACTCGCCCGTCACGAATTCCCGACCCCGCTCCAGGACGGCAACCCGCTTGCCGGCGCGGGCCAGTCGGGAGGCCGCCACACCGCCACCGTAGCCCGAGCCCACGACCACGACGTCGTAGCTCGGCCTCAGGCCATCGAGAGAGCGGGCCAGGCGCGTCATCGGCGAATCCCCGTTGCGGAGAGCATCTTCTAGGCACTGCCCGCCAACGCGCCAAGCCGCCTCCATCCGCCGGCTGGACCATAATGTTATAGTGTTACACCAGCGCCACGATCCGACGCCGGAACGCCGCTCCCGGCTGCGATGAGCCTTGCACTCCGCTAAAAGGTGGCCTCTATCGTTATGTTATAATGTTGCGTTAATGAGGTGCTGTCATGCGTAGGTTCTGCGTGAGGTCGGCGCGGGCGATGCTCGCCGGGGCCGTCGCCGCAGCCGCTCTGGAAGGCCTGGAGCTGGAGGGGCGCCCCGGGGGCGGCATTTGGGCCGGTATTTGGGCACGCATTCGGATTGCCACTGGGGCGCAGGCCCAGACACAGCTGCCCGCCATCGTCGTGACGACCCCAAGCCCGGTGGCCAAGCGCCGACCGCCGGCGGCCACCCGCCCGGCGCCTGCTCCCGCCGAGTCGGAGCTGCCCCCAACGCCCCCGGCTGCGGGCATACCGGTCGAGGACACCTTCGTTCCCCTCACCGTCGTCCCAACCGAGGAGATCGCGGCCACGCCCGGCGACACCCTCACCGACTCGCTGCAGACCAAGCCCGGTATCATCGGCTCGACCTTCGCGCCAAGCGCCAGCCGCCCCATTATCCGCGGGCTCGACAATCACCGCGTCCTGATCCAGGAGAGCGGCATCGGCTCGCACGATGTCTCCGCGCTCAGCGAGGACCACGCGGTCCCCATCGACCCGCTCTCCATCGACCGCATCGAGGTGGTGCGCGGGCCGGCGACGCTGCGCTACGGCTCGCAGGCCATCGGCGGCGTGGTGAACGCCATCAACGGCCGCATTCCCGAGATCATTCCGCCCCAGGGCATCAGCTTCGCCACCCGCGGGGGCCTGAGCTCGGTGGACGGTGGCGCAGACGGCGGCTTCAAGGTGACGGCGGGCTCAGGCAACGTCGCGGTGTATGCCGACGGCTTCAAGCGCCATGCCGGCGACTACGACACCCCGCAGGGGCGGCAGCTCAACACCTTCGTCGACAGCGAGGGGTTTGCCGTCGGCACCTCCTTCATCGGCAAGCACGGCTACATCGGCGTCGCCTTCTCGCGCTTCAACAGCCTCTACGGCATCCCCGGCCAGGGGGCGCTGGAGGAGCGCCCGCGCATCGACATGCAGCAGGACAAGGTGCAGTCGCGGGGCGAATGGCGCGTGCGCGACCACGGCATCGAGGCCATCCGCTTCTGGCTCGGCTCGACGTGGTACGCCCACGATGAGCTGTATTTCCCCGAGGGAGAGGCCTCGCCGGAGGTGGGCTCGCACTTCGACAACCGGCACACCGAGGGCCGCGTGGAGGTGCAGCATCTGCCGGTCATGACGGGGCTCGGCGAGCTGCGCGGCGCTGTCGGCGTGCAGCTCGGGCACAAGCGCACCACGGCGCTGAGCTTCGAGGGCGACGGCCTGCTCGATCCCGCCAGCACCGCCAGCGCGGCCGCGTTCTGGTTCGAGGAGCTGCACCTCGCCAAGCGGCTGCGCCTACAGGCCGCCGCCCGCATCGAGCGGACCACGGTCGACGGCACCGGGCTGGACGGTACCACGCCCATCGCCGCCGAGCGCCGGTTCATGCCCTTCAGCGGCAGCGTGGGCGCCCTCTACGACCTGCCGTGGGGCGTGGTGGCGCGGCTGACGGGGCAGTACGTGGAGCGGGCGCCGGCGGACGCGGAGCTGTTCTCCAAGGGCGCGCACGACGCGACCGGCACCGTCGAGATCGGCAACCCGCTCCTGACCGAGGAGAAGGCACGCACCTTCGAGCTCGGCTTCAGGAAGGCCAAGGGGCCGTTCCGGTTCGATGCCTCGGCCTACTACACGAGGTTCGACGGCTTCATCCTCAAGGGCCTCACCGGCCAGAAGTGCGACGGCACGCTTGATACCTGCGGGCCGGCCGGAGGCGGCACCGACCTGGACCAGGTGCTGTATCAGCAGCGCAACACGACCTTCTACGGTGCGGAGCTGCAGGGCGAGCTGGATATCGGGCGCGTCTGGCACGGCACCTGGGGGGTGGACGCCCAATATGATTGCGTCCGCGCCAGCTTCGACGACGCGGAGGGCGGCAACGTCCCGCGCATCCCGCCGCACCGCGCCGGGGCCGGCCTCTACTACCGCGATGCCGGTTGGTTCGCCCGGCTCGGCTTCCTGCACGCCTTCGATCAGGACCGGATCGGCGCCAACGAGACGCCCACCGGGGGCTACACCCTGGTCAACGCCGACCTCTCCTACACCTTCAAGCTCGAGGGCCAGGCCGGCCTGGTGCCGGAGATGACCATCGGCCTCAAGGGCGAGAACCTGCTCGACGACGACGTGCGCAACCACGTCTCGTTCAAGAAGGACGAGGTGCTGGAGCCCGGCCGCACCATCCGGCTCTATGGGACCGTGAAGCTGAACTGGGCCGCATACGCGACAGGGACCCAGGCAGCGACATCTAGCCACGCGCGTCGCGGATGGCCTGAGCGACCTTGGTTGCCTGCGAAATGCTCCCGATCCTGTTGGGCGGAACGCGCCTGCGCCTGCGAGGAATGGTACGGGGTTGCATGCCCTCATGAGGGGTTGCGCCCGCCGGAGGGTGGTGCACGAACTTTGCCGCGCGATGCTGTGCGAGGGCGGCGCGTGCGGCCTCCACATGCGCCGTGCGCGCCGCCAGCTTATGCAGGCGATCCAGCTCCTTGTTGACCCGCTTGAGCGCAGCGGCAAAGACCTGCTTGCGCTTTCGCGGCAGCTCGGCCGTGCCCGGAAAGCTCCTTCCGCGCGGCTCGGCCTTGCCTTTCACCTCGCGCTGCTTCTGCCTGGCCAGTACTCGAGCCTTGTCGCGATGGTTCTGCAAGCGCAGCTTGACGGCGCGTAGCTCGTCCGGGGCGAGCTCGTAGATGGCGGGATGGTGCGTCACACGCACCATCTCGAACTCCTCGTGGCTGAGCTGGCTGCGCTCAGACTTGCAAGGCAGCGACATCTCCGCCTCCCATATCCGGGCGCGACCCTTGATCGGTTATCGAACAGAGCCTGGAGCCGAGCACCGTGAAGGTTCCCACCACCGGGGTCGGCATCCGAGCGAGAATGTGGGTGTCATCCGAGAGGGTCCCACGGAACCCGCCGGGTCCCAGCAACCCGACGGGCGCGTCTACGTCACCTGTGACCCGCAGGGCTGGGCTACCAGCGCTTGCAGACCTTTCGCCACGCGCACCCGGCGCCTTGGCGGCAAACTCGGCGGTGCGTGCAGGCAGCAGCGGCCAGCTCGACGGCGTGGCTCTTGCCGACCGCGGCATGAATGCTTCCTGGCGCGACCGATGCCGTCGCCTCCGCACGCGGCACAAGGAGGGCCACAGCCGACAGGAGGCATATTCCAACGGTCAGATGAACGAGGGTGGACATGTGATCCTCCGCGAGTTTCGGTGAGCGGACGGCGTACGCAGTGCCGGACCTCACGGCTATCGGGAGAATTCCTCAGCAGGAAGGGGAAGACACCTGTGGCTGGAGACAGTGGTGGGCGCTGTTCCTACTGCTCCGGCGTGAAGCCGGAGGCTTTCACGGCTGGCGCCCACAGCTCGGAGTCGGCCTTCTGGATGCGACCGAGTTCCGCGGCGGAGGTGCCGGTCGGGACCAGGCCGAAGGCCAGCAGCCGCTCCTTGATTTGCGGAGTGCGCACCGCGCCCGCGACGGCGGCGTTGAGGCGGGCAATGGTATCGTCCGGGGTACCGGCGGGAGCGAACACGCCGTACCAGCCGCTGCCCTCGATGCCGAAGCCCGCCTCCTTGAAGGTCGGCACCTCGGGCAGGAACGGCGAGCGCGCGTTGGCAGAGGTGGCCAGCACCTTGATGCGGCCGGACTTGTGCTGCTCCAGCACGTCGCTGGTGGTGGTGAAGACAATGGGGATCTGGCCGCCCACCAGATCGGTCAGGGCCGCCGCCGAGCCGCGGTAGCCCACATGGCGCAGGTCGAGGCCCGCGGCCTTGGCGAACGACACCGCGAAGAAATGCGGCAACGTGCCGGCGGCGGGCGTGCCGTAGCTGCCCTGCGCCGGGTTGGCCTGCACCCAGGCCACCAGCTCCTTGAGGCCGGCGGCCGGCACCTGCGGGGCGACGGCGACGGCGAAATCGAATGTCGCCACCTGCGAGACCGGCGCGAAGTCGGCGATGGGATCGTAGACCAGCGCCTTGTAGACGTGCTGGTAGATCGACATGGGCGCGACCGGGGTGAGGAGGATGGTGCTGCCGTCGGGGGCCGCGGCCTTGACAGCCTGCACGCCCAGGCGGCCCTGGGCGCCGGTGCGGTTCTCCACAATGACGGGCCGGTCCAGGGCGGTGCGCAGGTGCTCGGCGATCAGCCGTGCCAGTGCGTCGCCCGAGCCGCCGGCCGCGAACGGGAAGACGATGCGCACGGTCTGCTCGGGCGCCTGCGCCGGGGCTGGGACGGGGGCGAGGGCCAGGATCGCCGCCGCGGTCACCGCGGCCAGGGCGAGCGTGAGAGCTCGAATCGAGTTGCGGAGCATGCGTTTCCCCCGATCTTGCTCCGGCCGATGGCAGCCGGCCGTTGGTCGATTTGTTTCACGTGGAACAATTCGGCACCGCTCGGGCGAACGCAAGCTGCGACTTGCCGCGAGGCCGGTTCTTGGAGGCCGGCAGCCTCCGGCCCGGTCAGCTCTCGCCGCCCCGGTAGGCGCTCCACAGCTCCGCAGGCAGCTCGCTCTCGTCCCACACGCCGATCAAGATGCCCTGGCGGAGCGACTTGCCGTGCGCCGCCGCAATCTCGGCGTCGGAGCGGGTGGTGCGCTGCGACAGCCTGAGCCCCCACTCGGCCAGCTCGGCCGCCAGGCGCCGGCGCTCGCCCTCGTGGGCGGGGTCGGCGCCGAGATCGGCGAGCTCCTGCGGGTCTGCCTCGAGGTCGAAGAGCATGGGGCGGAAGCCCGGCGCGTGCACGTACTTCCAGCGCCGGTCGGCCGCCATGAAGAGGCGCGCATCGCGCGGCGCCATCCCGAGCTTCGTGGCCACGGGGAGCATCGAATAGTCGTACTCGCTGAAGACGCAGCGCCGCCATCCGGCCGGTGGCCGGCCGCCAAGGAACGGGACCAGCGAGCGGCCCTCCAGCCGATGCGACTGCCCGGCGGGGTCGGCGCCGAGCGCCTCCAGGAAGGTCGGCACCAGATCGATGGCCTCGATGAGCGCGTCGCAGGCGGTGCCGCGGGTGCTGTCGGCGGCGGGAGAGGGGTCGCAGACGATCAGCGGGACCTTGGCGGAGGGCTCGTGGAACAGGTCCTTCTCGCCCAGCCAATGGTCGCCCAGGTAGTCGCCGTGATCGGAGGTGAAGACGATCAGCGTGTTGGCCAGTAGCCCTCGCTCCTCCATGAAGCGGAAGAGCAGCCCGAGCTGATCGTCGATCTGCTTGATGAGGCCCATGTAGGCGGGGATCACCTCGCTGCGCACCTCGTCGCGGGAGAAGTTTCGGCTGACGCGGAGCGCCATGAACTCGCGATAGACAGGGTGGGGCTCGGCCCGCTCCGTCTCGGCCCGCACCGGCGGCAGGACGTGCTGGGGGCCGTACATGCCGTTGTAGGGGGCGGGCGCGATGTAGGGCCAGTGCGGCTTGATATAGGAGAGGTGCAGGCACCAGGGGGTGTCGCCGGCCTTATCCATGAACTCCATGGCCCGCCGGGTCATGTAGGGGGTCTCGGCATCCGCCTCGGCCACCCGCGCCGGCTTTCTCGCGTGCCGCATGGCCCAGCCGGAGGCCAGCGCGTTGCTGCCATCGTCGTCGGCGGCGGCGTTGGCCCAGTCGTGCCACGGATTGGCACCGGCGTAGCCCTTGTCGCCGAGATAGCGCTCGTATCGGGGCCGCTGCGGGTCGTAGCGGCCGTCGGGGCCCTCGGCATGCAGGCCGTCGTCGCGGTCGAACGGGTCGAAGCCGCATTCCGAGACGCGCACGCCGATGATCGACTGGGGGTCGATGCCCAGCCGCTGCATGCCCTCGGCGTCGGCGCGCATGTGCGTCTTGCCGGCCAGCACCGCCCGCACCCCGAGGGGACGGAGGTAGTCGCCCAGCGTCATCTCACCCACTTTCAGCGGCACCCCGTTCCAGGTGGCGCCATGCGAGGCGACGTAGCGGCCGGTATAGAAGCTCATGCGTGAGGGGCCGCACACGGGCGACTGCACGTAGGCCCGCGTGAAGCGCACGCCGCGGGCGGCCAGCGCGTCGATGTTGGGCGTCATGAGGTGCGGGTGGCCGGCGCAGGACAGGTAGTCCCAGCGCAGCTGGTCGCACATGACGAATAGGATGTTGCGGGTGGTGCGGGCCGTCACGAAGGTCCCCGGAGATGCTCGAATGCGGGCCGCCGCCTTCGGCCGGACCCGCCCAAGAGAGGGACCACGGGAGCGGCGGCGTCAAGCCTGATGCGATCGGCCGTTTCAGAGACCTCAAGATCTCGCTATCACGATCTGACAGTGTCTGACCCGCAGCCTCTGACCTCTAAAGGGCGCTAGAACCGGTAGCTCAGCCCGGCGCTGACGCGGTAGTCCTGGCCATCGTCGCGGGCGAAGGTGGAGGCGCCGGACAGGCTGACGCTGGCCTCGGGCGCCAGCTCGATGGTGAGGCCCCCTTCCACCTTGCCGTAGTCGCGGGCGCCGAAGGTGGGGAACGATACCGAGAGGGGCGGCGTGCCGGACGGTGCGCCGGTCAGGCTGGTCGACAGCTGGGCCTTGTCGTCGCCGAAGTGGTGCTCCAGCGTGACGTTGAGATAGGGCACGAGCAGCGTCCCGCCGGCCTGGAACGGCGCGAGCAAGCGCAGGCCGGCGCTGCCGGTGATGCTGTCCACCGTCTGCCCCCCCACGACCATGGCCGAGGGATCGTTGCCCGTCTCGGTGTAGCCGTCGATCCTGGCGTGGACGTAGGTGAGCCCGGCGATCGGGCCGGCGCGCAGCTTGCCGAAGTCGAACAGGTAGCCGGTTCTGGCTGCGGCGGCCAGGGCGCCGCCGGTGGTGCTGCCGCGCACCGTCTCGCCGGCGCCGGGGCGCGTCAGATCGAGATCGATGGCGCCGTAGGCCACCAGGGCGTCGGCGAACCACGCCTTGGTGGCGTAGGACAGATAGGCGGCGCCGTGGATCACGTCCGCGCCCACGCCACCCCCGGCGTTGAGGTCGGCGTTCATGCTGGTGAAGCTGCCCGCGACCCCGAGGATGAGGTTGCGGTTGACGCTGTACTCGAGCCCGATCATCCCCGAACCGCCACCGTAGGAGAAGCCCGAGGCGTCCGGCCTATCCGCACTGTCGCCGCCCAGGAACGTGCCCCCGCCGTAGACGCTGAACGGCCCCACGGTACCGGGCGGCGGTGCCGGCCGCCCCTTCTCGGCGGCGCCGAGGCCCATCCTCCCGTCGCTGCGGGAGGCGGACGGGGAGGACGACGGGCCGCCGTCCTGTCCGCGCCCGGAGTCGAGGCGGCCCATGATCGCCCCGGTGAGTCCGCCGGTGGACAGGAGCGCTACGCCGGACCGGGCGGCGCCTTGCGCGGCGACGCTATCGCGGATCTTTTCGGGCAGAGCCAGGAGGCGGCAGACGAGACCGGCCACCTCCCCCTGCGGGATCTGGGCCTGCGTGCCGGCGTCGTTGAGAAATCGCGTGACCTGCTGAAGGGCTTGCTGCTGGCCCTGGGGCGGCTGCTCGCCGGCGCTGGCCAGGTGATCGGTGAGCACGTCGACGGCGCGCCTGGTATCGGTCGCGTCGTTGAGCACGGAGACGAGCGGTGGCGGCAGGCAATCAGTCTGCGCAGCCAGAGGGCCTGTCCCGACGCCGATCGACGCCACCACAAGTCCGAAGCGCCCCACCCCCGCGCGCAAATAGCGCTTACGCATGACTGGATCCCCGCAAATCCACGCCTGTCACAAAAAAAGGGTACTACATCCCAGACACTATCATTGTCTTATTGGGTGCACGACAGCCTGTCCAGATTGCCAGCCGCCTTATCCAGGACTCCCCGCTGCCGACAGCGGACGGCCAAGCGCTCGACAAGACGCCCGACAAAGCTCCGGCACATTCCGCACGATCGGGACGAGCCTCTCGAACCCATCCACGACGAGGCCCGCCCGACATGCCTCCCGGGCGGAGCGCGTTCAGGCGGAAATCCCTGCCCCTGTGGCTCGGCTGTGGCTTGGCGGCCACTTATCTGGCGGTGTGCATATCTGGCGGTGTGCGCGGGCGACCCTTCCACCGCCGGTGGTCGCGCCCGGTCGTGCGCAACGCAGCAGGGCGCAAGCGTACAGCCGCAACCACCGGTCCCCGTCCGGGGCTGAGGCGATTCACGGCTGTGGGCAGCGGGACGGTCCGTCCGGCGCCGGCGGCTATGCCTTCTCCTCGTCCGGGCCGTTGCCGGCCGTACCGATGATGCGGTCGATCTCGAAGGAGAGGTCGCTGCGGGCTTTCTGCACGGCGTGGATCAGCTTCCTGCGCTGGTCCCAGACGCGGCGGTGCGCCTCCACCTCCTTGGCGTCGAGATCCAGCATCCTGCCGGCCTGGTTCTCCACCTGGCCGATCAGCTGCCGGCAGTGCTCCGAGGTGATGAAAGCGTAGAGGTCCTCGGTCTTGCTGTCGCGCTGCTCGTTGCTGACGCGCAGCTCATGCAAGCGGATGAGCTGGTCGCGCAGGATCTCGACGATGGCCAGCACCCGCGCCGGCGCCGCCACGATCACGCCGTCCTGCAGGTGGATCTCGCGCTTGTCCCTGGGGAACTTGTTGCTCGACAGGATAGCGTGGTCGGCCCCCTGCGCCAGCTTGTCGGCGTTGAGCTTGACGGCGAAGTTGTTCTGCCAGGCATCGCGGTTCTTGGCGTCGTAGACGATCTTGCCGCAGGTGCGCCCGTTGTGCACCACCTCGTGGATCACGTCGGCGCCGTTGACGCCCTTGGGAACCCGCTGGATGCGGTCGCCCTCGAAGGTCGAGCGCAGCTGCTCGTAGAGGTCGATCTCCGAGCCCTCGCCCAGCTCGTGCGCGGACTTGCCTTCGAGCTTGCGCTGCAAGTCGGCAAGCTCGGAGGTGAGCTTTAGCACCTTGTGCTTCTCGGCCAGGATGGCCGCCTCCTTGTCGCGCTGCAGATCCTCCTTCTGGCGCGTGAGGGTCTCCGCAATCTCGGCGACGCGCCTCTCGACGGCGGCCTGCTGCTCGGCCTTGAGCGCCGCAACCTGGCCGGCGGCGTCGGCGTGGGCCTGCTCGGCCTGGGCGAGGCGCATCTGGATGTCGGCGAGCCTTGCCAGGGCGGCAGCCTCGGCCTGCGCCCTGGCCTGCACCGCGGCCTCGCTGCGGGCGCTGGCCAGGGCCTGCTCGGCGGCTGCGGCCTGCTTGGCGCGGGCCTGCTCGGCCTGGGCGAGACGCGCCTGCATTTCGGCGAGCCTGGCCGTGGCGGCGGCTTCGGCCTGGGCCTTGGCCTCGCTCCGCGCCGCGGCGACGGCCTGCTCGGCCGCGGCAGCCATCTCGGCACGGGTCTGGGTTACGGCGGCCTCCCGCTGCTCGCGCATCCGCGCCTCGATGCGGCGCGCGATGTCCTGCCCGATCGGCTGCTCGCACAGCGGGCAGGCATCGCCCTGTGCATGCACATGGGGCTTGGGCTGGCGATTGATCTGGAGCAGGTTCATCCGAGGCGATCTCCTGACTGATACGATGACTTCTCTAAGCTGAGTCGATTGCCGGGCAGCCCGCGGGCGCAGCTCTCTCCCCAGCCGCGAGTAACGCCTATGCGGCCTCCGCCTTGCTGCTCGCCGCGTCCCCGCCAGCGTTTGCGTCGGAGCCGGCGTCGGCCTCCCGCCGCAGTGCCCGGGCCTGCACCTCGATCTGGCGCAGCAGCGGCAGCTCGGCTGCGGTGCCTTCCACCTCCAGCTCGGTGAAGCGCCGCGCCTGCGGCATGACCGAGTGCTCCAGGCTCCCCACCAGCTGATTGTAATGCTGCACCGACCGGCCCAGCGCGTCGCCGCAGCGGGAGATGTGGTCGGCCATTCTCGCGAGCCGCCGGTAGAGCTCGCGCCCCAGGTCGTGCACGGCTTGCGCGTTCTCGGCCACCTTCTCCTGGCGCCAGCCGTAGGCCACGGCCTTGGCGAGGGCGATCAGCGTGGCCGGGGTGACAATGACCACACCCTGCGCGGCGGCGTCCTCGAACAGGCAGGGATCGCGCTCGGCGGCAGCCGCGTAGAAATTGTCGCCCGGCACGAACATGACGACGAAATCGGGGCTCGGCACCAGGTCGCGGTAGGACTTGCCGGCCAGCCCCTTCACGTGCGCCCGGAGCTGGGCGGCGTGCAAAGCCAGATGGCGCTCGCGGTCGCCGTCGTCGGTGGCCTCCGCGGCATCCAGATAGGCGGACAGCGAGGTCTTGGCGTCCACCACAATGCGGCGCCCGCCGGGGAGGCGGATGATCACGTCGGGCCGGGCGGTTCCGCCGTCGCGAGAGAAGCTCTCCTCCGTCACGAAGTCGCAATAGGCACTGAGGCCCGACAACTCCAGGACGTTGCGCAGCGTCTGCTCGCCCCAGCGGCCCCGCGTCTTCGGGGCGGCACGCAGGGCGTTGACCAGCTTCGCCGTCTCGGCCCGCACGGCCTGCTGGGCCGCGGCCACGCCCCTGATCTCCGCAGACAGGGCGCCGAAGGCGTGGGCGCGCGCCCGCTCCAGCTCATCGACCTGGACCTTGTAGCCCTGCAGGGTCTCCCGCAGAGGTGTCACCAGGGTCTCTACGGCCTTCTGGCGGGCCGCCAGATCGGCCTCGGCGCCGCGCTTGTGCTTCTCCAGGATCTCGTTGGCCAGCTCGACGAAGCTGCCCTGGTTGGCACGCAGGGCGTCGGCGGCGATGCTCTTGAGGTCCTTCTCGATCTCGCCACGCACCTGGGCGAGCAGGGCAAGCTTCTCGGCGTGTCCCTGCGACTGCTCCCGCAGCCGGGCCGCGAGCGCGGCGTGGGCCACCTGCTCCGTCTGCAACCGCTCCCGCCACATGTCCGCATCGCGGCGCGCAGCGGCCAGCTCCTCGCAGCGCGCCGCTTCGGCCTCTTGCGCGACGACCAGCTCGGCGCGCAAATGCCTCCGCATCGCATGCAGCACAAGCCCGCCGGCGGCGGCGCCAAAGCCGCCGCCGGCCAGGAAGGCCAAGATCAAGTCCATGGCTCCACCCAGAACGCTGACAATCCCCGTTCGTTCAATCTATGTTCATTATTTGTTCAAAGCAAGCGGAGAATCGCCCCCCGAAAGGATCGCTCCTCCCCTTGTCGCTGCGCTGCGCCGCCCGGCGGCGGTCTCCCGGCTCATGCAGGCTCGCCATGACGGCTGACGTCGAGACCATCGTCGTCGGCGCCGGCGTGGTCGGGCTGGCGGTGGCGCGGGCGCTGGCCCAGGCCGGCCACGAGACGATGGTGCTGGAGCAACACGGGCTGATCGGGTCGGAGACCTCCTCGCGCAACAGCGAGGTGATCCATGCGGGCATCTATTACCCGCCGGGCAGCCTGCGGGCGGTGCTGTGCGTGCGCGGCAAGGAGCTGCTGTACCGGTTCTGTGCCGAGAACAACGTGGCCCACGCGCGCTGCGGCAAGCTGCTGGTGGCCACGCACGAGGGCCAGCTGCGCAAGCTTTCTGCCATCAAGGAGACGGCCGAGAGGAACGGCGTCACCGACCTGGAGCCGCTTGGACCCAATGCGGCGCGGGCGATGGAGCCGGAGCTGGCCTGCGTAGCGGCTCTGGTGTCACCGTCCACCGGCATCATCGACAGCCACGGCTACATGCTGGCCCTGGAGGGCCACATCGAAGCCAACGGCGGCTCGGTGGTTCTGCGCTGTCCGGTGGAGCGGATCGAGCGCACGGGCGACGGCCTCTACCGGCTGACCACGGGCGGCGAGGCGCCCGGCGCCATCGCGTGCCGGAACCTGGTGCTGTCGGCCGGGCTGCTCGCGTCGAAGCTCGCCCGCACGCTGAGCCATGGCGAGGGTTACAGCGTGCCGGAGACCTACTACGCCAAGGGCCAGTACTACGCGCTGTCCGGCCCGTCGCCGTTCAAGCGCCACATCTATCCCTTGCCGGACGGCGCCTGGCTGGGGCTGCACGCCACGGTAGACATCGGCGGGCGCTGCAAGTTCGGCCCCGATATCGAGTGGATAGATGCGATCGACTACGGCTTCGAGCCGGAGAAGCTGCAGACATTCCTGGGGTTCATCCGCAGCTACTATCCGGGCCTCGACGAGGGCCGGCTGCACCCCGACTACACCGGCATCCGCCCCAAGCTCTACCGCGAAGGCGAGCCGGTGCCCGACTTCGCCATTCACGGCCCGGAGAGGCACGGCATGCCTGGCCTGGTGGCGCTCTACGGCATCGAGAGCCCCGGCCTCACGGCCTCCCTGGCGATCGGGGATGTGGTGGCGGCGATGTTGCCGCAGGCTCGCGGGAGATGAGGCGCTGAGACGCGCGCCTCAAGCCAAAGCTTCCACCCGTCATCCCGGAAGCTGATCTGCTGCGAGGCTGTCCGGGACCTGGTAAGGCGCGTGGGCGACACACCTTGCGAGATCCCGGATCACGATTCCTGCGCGTCATGACCTCCGCCTCGTCTTCGGCTGGCCCCTCTCCTCGTCGCAGCCGGGGCCGGGGCCGTTGCCGTGGGGGTGGTTGCGCAGGATGAGCCCGGCGAGCTCGTCGTAGGTGGCGCGCTGGCTCGCCGGATAGCGCATTTGCCAGCCGTGCATGGAGCGGCCGTCGCAGGAGAAGGTGACGCGCTCCAGGAACACCTCGTCTCCCAGTGTGCCGGAAAGCGCGAACCAGTGCTCGCGCCGCGCCGCCGGCTTGAACTTGGCGCCGGCGTAGCGGTCCTTCATCAGCACGCTGCGGTAGCCGCCGGGCGTGATCCCGGCGGTGTTCTCGGCGGCGACGATACGCAGCACCGCCTGGCCATCGCGAGAGACGAAGGTGCTCACGTGGGCGTCGCTTCTCGCCGCGTCGAAGGCGAGGAGGCCGGCGGGATAGCGCAGCGCGAAATCGAAGCGGGCGTCGCGGTAGGTCCGCCAGATCGTGGCGCGTGCGGGGTCGAGCGCGGCGGCGGGGCCGTTGTCGGGCAGCGGGCGGCCCGGCACGCGGCTCTGCGGGAGGCCGGCTGCGGTGCCGCCGGCTCGCGCGGCCGCCACGCCGGCCGCCGGCGGCGTATCGCGGCGCAGGACGGCGGCGACGACGGCGGCAGTCACCGCGAAGCTCAGGAGGCCGCTGGCGGCGATGATGACGAGGCGGCGGCGCAGCTCGTCGCGCCGCTGCGCCAGGTCGCGGTCGTAGGCGGCGCGGGCCTCGGGGTTGGCGAGCGTCGCATAGGCGCGGTTGATCTCGGCAAGCTGCTCGGCGCCGGCGGCGTCGCCAGCGTTGAGGTCGGGATGGAGGCGGCGGGCGAGCGAGCGGTAGGCCTCCTTGATCTGCCGCTCGTCCGCGCCGGGAGCAACACCCAGCGCCTCGTAGAAACTGAGCACCTCTGCGCTCCTCGTATCAGCCGACGCCTGCCGCACGCGCGAAAGAGCACACGCGCCGGCGGGCGGCACTTTCCGCCCGCCAGTGAGCGTCATGGGTTTCAGCGGCCCGGACCCCGCACCCCGCTGTCGACGGAGCCTTCATGCCACCGCCCCGTGGCCGGAGCGTGGTGTCCGGAGCGATCGCGCCCGCGAGGGTGTGGATAACTTGGCCAGCCGGGCCGGCTCCGGGCCGACCGCAAGGCAGCGCGGGCCCTTCGTGCGCTATCGGATATCCTGCATTGAGGAGGCGCGGCGCCCGGTTTGGCGATAGGGTGTCGGCGATGGGGTTGCGGCAGACAGCCCAACTGGGCTGAATGGATGCTGTTCCGGGGCTGAAGGCAGGAGAGAGGCGCCAGCGATGGAGGAAGCAGCATGGGCATCGGTGCACTGGCCGCGGCGGCAACCGTTGGAGCCGCGGTGCTGATGGGACAAGCCAACGCCGCGAAGGCCGCCGAGATCGCCGTCTTCGCCACCACGTCGCTGCGGCAGGCGCTGGAGAAGCTGGGGCCGCAGTTCGAGCGCGCCTCGGGGCACAAGCTCAATTACCAGCTCGGCACCTCGGCTCCGCTCAAGCGGCAGATCGATGCCGGCGGGCCGTTCGACCTCGCCATCCTGGTGCCGGCCTCGCTGGACGCCCTGATCAAGGAGGGCAAGGTGCAGCCGGAGACACGCGTGGACGTGGCCCGCTCCGCCATCGGCGTGGCGGTGAAGGCCGGCTCGCCGAAGCCCGAGACGGACACCGCCGAGGCCCTCAGGCGCACGCTGCTGGCGGCGAAGTCCATCTCCTATTCGGGGGAGGGCGCGAGCGGCAAGTACTTCACGGGCCTGCTGGAGCGGCTGGGTATCGCCGCCGAGGTGACTCCGAAGCTCCGACCGCTGCCGAGCGGCGAGGCGGTGGCGCCGGTAGCCAAGGGCGAGGTGGAGATGGCGGTGATCACGCTCGCCAACATCCTCGGCGTGCCGGGCGTGGAGATCGCCGGCCTGCTGCCGCGGGATATGCAGCACTACACCGTCTACACGGCCGGCGTGGCCACGACCTCAAGGCATGCGGAGGCCGCCAAGGCGCTGATTGCGCTGCTGATGGCCCCGGACACGACGCCCGCCATCGAGGCTGCGGGGATGGAGCGGGTCGGGCCGTAGCAGGGATGCGGGTCGTAGGGTGGGTTAGGCCCGAAGGGCCGCAACCCACCATGCCGGAGGCTGCCAACGGTGCGTTACGCGCTTCGCGCTAACGCACCCTACAGCTACTACAGCTACGGCATTACAGGCACAGCCGGTTGTACGCCGCGCACTTGGGGAGAGGGCCGGTCCTGGTCAGCTCGAACAGGTAGTTGCCGCTGGGTCCGCGGTCGATGAACTCCACCGACCTGAAGCCGAGGGCGCGTGCGCGCTCCAGGACGGCGCCCTCGGTCACGGCGCGGTGGACGAAGGCCTGCGAGAACTGGCCGAAGAACATCAGCGCCGGAACCGGGCCGGCCTGGCCTTCCTCGTGCACGCGTACGCTCGCGGGCATGCCGTTGGTGAGCAGGATGCGCTCCAGCCCCTGGGCGTAGACGAGGCGCTCGTTGCGCAACGCGCGATCGAACGCCGCCTTCGGGTCGACCTTGGATTCTGCCCTGGAATCGACTGGGGCCAGGGAGCTTGTGGAGATGGCCGAGGTGCCCGGCCGCGGGGCTTCGCGACCAGGCGTCTCACGCCCGGGCGCCGCCGACGGCCCTGGCTCGGTTGCGGTGCCGTAGGCGACATTGCTCGCCTCGGTTCGTTCGTGCTCGGCGGCGCAGCCTGCCAGGAGGATCAGCGCCGCCAGGAGAGCGTGCTTCATCGTCGGTTCCCCTACGACCTACGCGAGACACCTGTTGTGAATGACCGGTTGAGAGCTATGCGATTCTCCGGTGCGGCGGGTCGCGTGGCGGCCACAGGCGTGCGCGATCCCCAGGCCAGATGCCGCGTTTTCCCCTCGCGATCGGCGGGGAAGGGCGCGTTGCCAGCGTCGGGGGCCTTTGGTTAAGTGCCAGCCAGGGTTGGGGCCAGGGTTGGGCCCAAGGTTGGCCCAAGGTTGGCACGGGGCCTCGGGGCATCGACAGCGAGACAACCGCAATGGGGGAGGCGCACGTGGGAAGCCCGCTGTTCGCAACGCCTGAGATTGCACACGAGTGCCGCCCCGACGGCACCGTGGTGCTCCGCTCGACGCGGGAGCCGGGGCCGGCTCCGCGGTCGTTGGGGGCGCTGCTGGAGCGGTGGGCCGCCGCCGACGGGCGCCGCGTCTTCATGGCCGAGCGCGATCCCGCGGGCGCCTGGCGCCGCATCACCTACGCCGAGGCGGCGCGGGCGGTGAACGCCATCGCCCAGTCGCTGCTCGACCGCCGGCTGGGGCCGGAGCGGCCGGTGGTGATCCTGGCCGACAACGGCATCGACCATGCGCTCATGATGCTGGGCGCCCTGCACGTGGGCGCGCCGGCGGTGCCGGTCTCAACGGCCTACGCGCGGCTGAGCCAGGATTTCGGCAAGCTGCGCTACATCCTGGGCCTGGTCCAGCCGGGGCTGATCTACTTCGACGAGGCGGAGCGCTACACCAAGGCGCTGGCGACGCTGGGGGTGCCCGCGGGCGTGGAGATCGTAGCGAGCCGGGGCAATCTCGGCGGCGTGGCGCCTGTAACGCCGCTCTCGGCGCTCGCCGAGGTGCGGCCGACGCCGGCGGTGGATGCGGCCTTCGCCAGGGTCGGGCCGGACACGGTGGCCAAGATCCTGTTCACCTCCGGCTCCACCGGCCAGCCCAAGGGCGTCATCAACACCCAGCGCATGCTGTGCTCCAACCAGGAGATGATCGCGCAGGCCTGGACGTTCGTCGCAGAGCGCCCCCCGGTGCTGGTGGACTGGCTGCCGTGGAGCCACACCTTCGGCGGCAACTTCAACGTCAACCTAGTGCTGCGCAACGGCGGCACCTTCCATATCGACGAGGGCAAGCCGGCGCCGGCGCTGATCGGCCGCACGGTGGCCAACCTCAAGGAAGTGTCGCCCACCGTCTATCTCAACGTGCCGCGCGGCTATGCCCTGCTGCTCGACCAACTGGAGACCGACGCCGGGCTGCAGCAGAGCTTCTTCGCCCGCCTCGACCTGCTGTTCTACGCCGCGGCCGCGCTGCCCAAGACCCTGTGGGACCGGCTGGAGGCGCTGAGCCTCAAGGTGCTCGGGCGCAAGGTGCCGTTCGTCTCGTCCTGGGGTATGACCGAGACGGCGCCGTCTTCCACCATCGTGCACTTCCGCCTGGACGGGCCCGGCAATGTCGGCGTGCCGGGGCCCGGCATCGCCATCAAGCTGGCGCCGGACGCCGACAAGCTGGAGATCCGCGTCAAGGGTCCCAACGTGACGCCTGGCTATTTCAAGGCGCCGGAGCTGAACGGGCAGCTGTTCGACGCCGAGGGCTGGCTCAGGACCGGCGACGCGGTACGGCTCGCCGAGCCCGGCAATCCCGCGGCGGGGCTCCTGTTCGACGGCCGCGTGGCGGAGAACTTCAAGCTGCTCACGGGCACCTGGGTCAACGTCGGCATGCTGCGGCCGGCGGTGATCGCGGCCGGAGCGCCGGTGATCGAGGACGCCGTGGTGACGGGCCACGACCGCGACGAGATCGGGCTCCTCATCTTCCCGAGCCTTGCCGGCTTGCGCGGCCTGTGCCCCGAGCTCGGCGGCGGGGCCGCGCTGAAGGACCTGGTGGGCCAGCCGGCCGTGCGGGCCGCCCTGGTGGAGGGGCTTCGCCGCCATAACGCGCAGGCCGGAGGCACCGCCACAACGCGCATCGCCCGCTGCCTGCTGCTGGTTGAGCCCCCCTCCATCGACGCCAATGAGATCACCGACAAGGGCTACCTCAACCAGCGCGCCATCCTGGGCCGACGTGCGGCCCTGGTGGAGCGCCTCCACGCCGATCCGGTGCAGCCCGATGTGGTCGCGATCGACTAGGACGCGCACTCAATTGGGTGGAGCGATTCTGGGTTCAGGTCTGTTGGCGGAAGCGAACCGGCAATGTGCTGTCCGTTAGAGACTTACCGCTTCTGACCCGAAATCACCTTGGGCAAATGCGGATGCTGCGACGCAGCATCCAGCCAAACTCATAAGAGCACGATGTTGCACATTGCGGCGCGTGTGCGCATTAAGAGCAGAATCAAATGTGCAAAACATCTGCAGGGATGGAAACAAAACATCTACAATGATGGAAGCATGTCCGCCACGCTTCAAATTATCCTCAGCTGGCGGATAGCTCTGTGTGCGAATTGCTGTGGGGGCGTAGCGAGGGGCAGTGATGTGCATTCAATACTTGATCGCGGTCTGCTTTGTGCTGTGCGCGCTCGCGGACAACGCAATGTCGCAGACGGCTCCGCGTCCCGGTGTGCCTAAGGCCAAACCGGATGAGACGTGGTCGATGCCGGATCGTAATCGGGTCAACGAGGGCACCGTAACAGTGATCACGGCGCCAGCGGGCGGCGCCACCTCGGTCTTCGGCTCGGACATGTCGCGCGTGCTCGATGATGACGCGACCGTTCGCGTGCTTACCGTCCTCGGCAAAGGACCGGTTCGAAACGTCATCGATGTACTCCATCTCAAGAGTATTGACATGGGAATTGTTACGACGGATGTGCCGGAATTCTACAGGTTGCAGTACAAGATCCCAGACATCACGTCGAGAATGCGGTTTATCGCCATGCTCTACCTCAACGAGGTTCACGTCGTCGCGCGCACGTCTATACAATCGATATTCGATCTGGAGGGAAAGAAAGTCATCGCTCCGACCGATGTTGGATATTACGCGGCCAGGGTCATCTTTTCGCGTCTTAACATCAAACCCGCGTGGATCGAAACTCAACTCGATGACGCGCGGTCAATCCAGAAGATCGCCGATGGCGAGGGCGACGCGTATATTGGCAGCACCGGAAAACCCTTTCAGCTCCTGCGAAGCATCATCAAAAACGAAGATCGCTCACTGCATTTGGTGCCGATTCCCTACGATCCCAGGCTGGAGGACCTGTACTTGCCGACGACGTTGTCGAGTGAGGAATATCCAAACCTGCTGCCGGCCGGTCAAAGGATCGATACAATTGCGGCAATCCAGCTTCTGGTAACCCTTAATTGGCCGGAGACATCGGAGCGGTACAACAGGGTCGCTCGATTTGTTGACGCGTTCTTTTCGAAGATAAATGAGTTCAGAAAGCCGCCGAGACATCCAAAATGGAAGGAAGCGAGTATCACAGCTTCGATTCCCGGGTGGCAACGCTTCAAACCAGCCGACGAATGGCTCGTCGCACACGATATGACGCCCGAAAGAGTCAGGTTTGAAAAATTCTTGGCCGATAAGCAGGTACCGGGTGCCTTTGATCCCTCGATGCGCGAGGCCTTGTTTCGCCGGTTCCTGAAATGGAAGCAAAATAATCCTTCGCCTTAGCTCGGCACCAGGCAAATGTCGCGGGCTCCTGTGACTTGGCCCATGCTGGTCACTTCCGCCTTTTGCGTCAGCTTCATGGGCTTGCATTTCGTCGCTTGCTGGCCCGGGTATGAGATCCAGGAAGGTCTCCGTCGTGAGTTCCTCGGCGGATTAACCGAGCGTGCGGGCGAAGCTTGTTGGCAGCGGAGAAGCCCGAATTTTGACACTGGCCGCCGATTTGAGCGACCCGACCGATAAGCTTGCGTCGCCGGGCCCCCTTGCTGCGAATGCCCACGACGGCTTGTGGCACTCATCCTCCGTGTGGGAGCGGTGCATCGCAGTCTGCTACTTGGGGTACAGCGACGGTCGCGGGGGCCGTGGGCAGGGGGTGGCGTGGCTCGAAATTGAGTACGTGGCCTAATCTAAAGAGGCCGATGGCGCGGCCCGCCGAGGGCCTCGCCATCGCGGTGCTCTCAGACCGACCGCCGGCGTCCGTCGGACCCACCGGAGCAGGCCTGGCTCATGGCTTCGTGCTCGCCTGTTTGTTACGGAACGCCTCCTCGCCGGCGTCCGACACCTCGACCCACGTCTTGTCGGGCGCTGCGTCGGCGACGTAGCTGTCGTGCCAGTTCCACCACTTGTAGGTCGGGGTCTGAGGATAGCCCTCGGGCGAGTCCTCCCAGACCTCCTGCCGGCCCAGCGGCGTGATGTCGAGATAGTTCCAGGTACCCCCCATTTGCTCGTCGCCGCGGCTGTTGATGAAGTAGGTGCGGAACACGCGGTCGCCGTCGCGGTAGAACACGTTCGTGCCGTGCCACTCGGCCACGCCGAAGTCGGCGTCGAAGCCGTCCGTGAGGGTGAACCACGGCATCTTCCAGCCCATCCGCGCCTTCAGCCGCGCGATGTCCGCCTGCGGCGCACGCGAGACGAAAACGAGGGTGGTGTCGCGGGCGTTCAGGTGGGCGACGTGGGCGACCTGGTCGGCCACCATGGAGCAGCCCCGGCAGGCATGGTCGGGCCAGCCGAACACACCCGGCTCGAAGAAGGCGCGGTAGACGATCAGCTGGCGCCGGCCGTCGAACAGGTCGAGCAGGCTGGCCTTGCCCGCAGGCCCCTCGAACGCATACGCCGTCTCCACCGCCATCCACGGCATTCGCCGGCGCTCTGCGGCCAGCGCGTCACGGGCGCGGGTTTGGGCCTTTTCCTTCACGAGCAGCCGCGCGTGCGCTGCCGCCCACGCCTGCGATGACACGACCGGCGGGGTCTGCATGGCAGGCTGTCCGCCTTTCCGTCCGTTATCGGCTGATGTAGCCATGGCTTTTGAACCTCCTCGTTTGGGCGAATGCCCGCGCCTCGTGGTTGAAGCGCGATTGCATTCGCTGCTCATCGCTCGTTCCTGGTCGTGAGAGTGGTTTGGCACCGGAAATCGAACGGTGGGAGTAACAAGTGTGGCGGCATTCCGATAGAGCCGCTGATGACGATTTGGGCAGCGTGGGCGCAGCCGGGCAGCGACAGCAGCGGAAGCGGGCAGCCTCCTTGGATGCGTCGCTGCGGCCGCGCATTTCCTCTCCGCGGGAGCTTCCATCGCCGCCCGGAATTGTCGAACATGGTCGCCGGTCACGGTGGCCTCAGCTGGGAGACATGCTATGCACAGAACGCTCACGATCGTCGCCGCGCTGGCCGTCGGCGGGCTTGCCGCGCCGGCGCTCGCCCATACCGGGGCGGGCGCGACGCACGACCTGACGCACGGCTTCCTGCACCCCCTGGGCGGGCTCGACCATGTGCTGGCGATGGTCGCCGTCGGGCTCTACGCCGCCCAGCTCGGCGGGCGCGCGCTGTGGCTGCTGCCGGCGGCGTTCGTGGGCACCATGATCGTGGGCGGGGTCCTCGGCTATGCCGGGGTGCCGGTGCCGATGGTCGAGCAGGGTATCGGCGTCTCGGTGGTGGCCATGGGTCTCGCCATTGCGGCCGGCCTGCGGCTGCCGACGGCGGCGGCGACGGCCCTGGTTGGCCTGTTCGCGCTCGTCCACGGCCACGCCCACGGAGCCGAGGGCGCCGGGCTGACCTCGTTCCTGTCGTACGCGGCGGGGTTCATCGCGGCCACGGCCATCCTGCACGCCGTGGGCATCGGGCTCGGACTCGCTCTCGACAGGCTCGGCACGCTTGCCGCGACCGTCCTGCGCCGTGCAGCGGGTGTGGCCGGGGCGCTGGCGGGCATCGCCATCCTCGCCGGCTGAGGCGCTTCCCAATTTCCGGCCAACGTGGCGCGTCGACTCAGCCGCGCGCCACGTTGGCCATCCGCACCGGCACGCCGAACTTGCGGTGGCATACGCCGGCGAGGGCGGCGATGCCCTCGCGGATCGCCTGGTGCGAGGGATTGGCAAAGCACAGCCGCATGCGGCTCTTGCCGTAGGCCCGGTCGGTGGCCCACTCGGGGCCCGGGTTGATGGCGATGCCCTCGGCCAGCGCCGCCTGCGCCAGCTCCTGCGTATCGACGTTGTCGGGCAGCTTGACCCACAGGTAGATGCCGCCGGGCGGATCGTCGAACTCGGCGGCGGTGCCGAACTGCTCCGCCAGCGCCTCCATCAGGGTCACCAGCTTGGCGCGCAGGCCGGCCCGCAGCTTCGGCACGTGCGCCTCGAAGTGGGCAGGGCAGAACTCGCCCAGCACCATCTGCTCCAGGGCGCCCGAGCCGGCGTCGGTCTTGAGCGGCAGGATACGGGAGAGCACCTCCCAGCGCGCCACGATGTAGCCGACGCGCAGCGCCGGGGCCACCGACTTGGAGAACGAGCCGATGTGGATCACGCCCTCGCCCTGCGCCATGGCGTAGAGCGCGGGCGGGCGTGCACCGGTCCAGACCAGGTCCGAGTAGCACTCGTCCTCGAAGACCGGCACGCCGTACCGGCGCGCCAGCGCCAGGAGCTCGGCGCGGCGCGCCTCGCCCAGGATGCTGCCCGTGGGGTTCTGCACGGTCGGGATGGTGTAGATGTACTTTGGCCGGATGCCCCGCCGCTCCAGACCGCCGAGCGCGTCGGCCAGCGCATCCATGCGCAGCCCCTCGCCGTCGAGCGGGATCCCGACGGGGTTGACGCCGAGCCGCGCCAGCCGCGCCAGCGATCCGCCGTAGCTCGCCTGCTCGATCAGCACGGTGTCGCCGCGAGCGAGGAACAGCGCGTTGACGAGGTCGATGGCCTGCAGCGAGCCGGAGGTGATCAGGATCTCATCGGGCGCACAGGCAATGCCGGCGTGGGCCTTAAGCTTGCGCGCCAGGAACTCGCGCAGCGGCCGGTAGCCGAGCGGCCCGCTCTCCAGCCCGTAGGTGGAGAGCGTGTGCCCTTCGCGCCGGAGCACGGCATTGGTGGCCGCAATCAGGGCCTCCAGAGGCAGATGCCCGGGGTCGTTGTGGCCGCCGACGAAGTTGTGCCTGGGGAAGCCGGCCCACCTGCCGGCCGGCGGCGGGAGGCCTGGTGCCAGCAGCGCAGTGAGATCGAAGCCGGCTCCCGCCATCACGCAGCGGCTTTCTTGCGGTTCGCCTCCAGTCGCGAATCCACCAGTGCCACCGTGGCGTCGATGACGGGGTGGCTCAGGCCTTTCTGCCTGGCGATCAGCTGCACCAGCTTGTCGGCGCGCTCGATGTACGGCGCGCCATTGTTGAGCGCGCGGGCGGCGGAGGCCGGGCGCACCAGGCTCTGGGCAGCGGCGGCGTACTTCTCGAACGGCACCAGGTCGCTTGGGCTGGCGCCCAGCTTCACGCACAGGTCGTTGACGAAGTTGTAGACCGAGCGGGAGGTGTCGAGGTCGCTGTGCACCGCCTCCTGGGCAGTCCGCATGCCGTCCTTGGTCACGCAGCGGTAGTTGCCGGCCAGCAGCATCGCCCACTTGGCGAGCGGCACGAAGATCGAATCGTGCACCTTGAGCTTCACGGGCAGCTCGATCCTGCCTTCCGGCGCATCGAAGCGGGCCGTCTCCACGTCCTTCTCCAGCTGGCGCAGAATGGCCGTCGATTTGTCATCGTCGAACCGCGCCACCTTGAAGTTGGTGGGCAGCGTGACCATCAGCACGTTGACCTTCTCCTCTGGCGGACGGATCGCCTGCGGATCGGGGCTGTTCAGCGTCACCCTCTTGGGATCGAACGAATCCCACACGGTGGGATCGGCATAGGCCGGCCGCAGCGCCTCGTAGTCGAGCCCCGGGATGCGCTTGACGTAGGGCAGCGGCGGCATGTTCATGATCGACATGCAGGGCACCCGCGACTTCGCCACCGCGTCGAGCAGCTCCCGCACCCCTGCCGAGCGGTACTGCGGCTCCTGCATGCAGAGACCGACCAGGTCGTAGTCGGCCGGGTTGACGCCGGCGGCGCCGCCGGCTGTCACCTTGCCGGGCAGCTTGCGCGAATCGAGCACCACGGGCTCGGCGCGGCCCCTGACCGGCAGACGCACGCGGAAGCCCTCCGCGTTGATCAGCTCCGCCTCGGGCGGCAGGCAGACGAGATGGATGGAGTGGCCGCCGAACAGCAGCTTGGAGGCGAGCAGCGACCCGTAGGACGCGCCCATCAGCAGGATGTTGTACGCCATGGCCGGAACGTCCTCCCTCGTGCGGTGCCGGGTGAATCCGTCGCCCGGTCGTGGTTGTGTTGAACGGCATGCTAGGCCCAGGGATTGCCCCAGGCAATCGCCGCATCGGCATCGCAGGCGGGCGCCCCGCTCAGGCCTCGCCCCTGCTTGACCCGAGGCAGCGGTGCTCCCACAGTGAGAGGGGGCTCCATAGCCGTGTCACGGCGGGGGCGGGGTTCGTTCCAGCGTGGAAAGGGCCGTTTTCATGACCCAGGTCGAGGTGCATTTTCACGGCATCGAAAAAAGCGAGGCCATCGAGCAGCGGGTGCGCGACAAGGTCGCCAAGCTGCAGAAGCATTTCGAGCGCATGACGAGCTGCCGGGTGGCCATCGAGGCGCCGCAGCGCAGCACGCCGCAGAAGCCCAAGGTCTACCAGATCAAGATCGAGATCGGCATGCCGCGCCGCAAGGCGATCGTGGTCACCCACGACCGCATCGGCAGCCATGCCAACGAGGAGCTCGGGCTCGCCATTCGCGACGCCTTCGAGGTTGCCAGGCGCAAGGTGGACGCCATGGCCGCCAAGATCGGCCAGCGCGGCAAGCTCGACCGCGGCCGTCGCAAGCCGCGGCCGTCGGCGGAGCAGACGGCGTGAGCTGAGCTTCCGCCGATTTGCTCGCGCGTTGCTACGGCGGAGACATCTCCGCTCGGTCGAGGTCGCTCGGATCGACGATCGCGTCAGCGGAGTCGCAGACCCTTGATCCTGCGGCGGGTCCGGCGACCAGCGGTGCCTCGCGCCTGCACGGGAGGGGCGGGCCGCTGTCTTCGTGCTGCCGCTCGTCGGACAGCGGCCGGACCGGTCGCACGCTCTCTTTGCACGCAAAGCATTGCTTAAGCTAGCGATCAGCACAGATGAAGCGTCCTCCGCCTTTGCGGGTTTTCCCCGATGGCAGGTCCCACTGGACGCGCGCAGAAGGATGGCAAGCACGGACGAAGACCGGGGGATGCTCACTCAGCCTGGCGTCATCACGATCATGGAGGAGACGACCTCATGAAGCACGGCCCCGCGATCGCAAAAGCGGCATTCATCCTTGGCGCATCGGTTTCCCTGCTCACAAGCGCCACTTCGGTATCGGCCCAGGGATTGCGCGACCTCATTGCGGATCGAGGGCAGAGCCGCAGCGACCTGCGCGATCTGCTCTCGGACCGCTCGGCAAGTCGCGACGATTTGCGCGACCTTTTGAGAGACAGATTGCAGAGCCGCAGCGACCTTCGCGATCTGCTCTCGGACCGCTTGGCAAGTCGCGAGGATTTGCGAGACCTTCTGAGAGACAGATTGCAGAGCCGCAGCGACCTGCGCGATCTGCTTTCGGACCGCTTGGCCAGTCGCGACGATTTGCGAGACCTGCTGCGCGACCGCTTGGAAAAGCGCAAAGACCTACGCGACCTCATCCTCGATCGCCTGGCGGGTCGCGAGGATTTGCGGGATCTACTGAGGGACCGGCTGCAGAGGCGCAGCGATCTTCGTGACCTGCTCTTGGACCGCTTGGCAAGCCGCGACGATTTGCGCGACCTTCTGAAAGACAGATTGCAGAGCCGCAGCGACCTGCGGGCGCTCATCCAGGATCGTCTCGGGAGCCGCGAAGATTTGCGCGATCAGTTAAGCGATCGCCTGGAGAGGCGCAACGACTTGCGTGAGCTCATTCTGGACCGGGTCCGGAACTCTGACGGCGACAGCCCTGTGCTGAATCGCATTCGCGACCGCCTTGGGGAAGGCGACTAGGTCGCCCACACAGGCAGCTTTGTGTCCTGCGGTAGGTTCCAAATGGAGAAATCCGATGAACAAGGCCGTGCTTATTGCGGCTGCGCTTTTGGTCGCGCCACTGACTTTGTCCGGTCAGGAGGCGCGAGGCGGCAAGGATCGCGACGCGCCCTCCGTGCAGACGCAGAAGGGCGCCGAGACGAACGCTCCGACCGAGCGTCCAGACGAGCAGTCGGAATCGATCTTCAAGGATCGTGTGGCCGAGACGATCGAGGCGGTCGAAGACGCTTGCGCTCGCGACCTTGACGACTTTTGCGGGAGGGTCTCCCCCGGCGAAGGCCGTGTCGCGTTGTGCATGCTCGCCCACGAAGACATGCTGAGCGTGCGCTGCCGACTTGGTTTGTATCGTGCCGCGCGGCGGCTCAAGAGCGATGTCGGTCAGGCCGCAGAGACGTGCCTGAAGGAGATCCAGGGGCTCTGCGGAGAGACGGGCAGGATCAGACAATGCCTGGAGCAAAAGAGAGGCTCGCTCTCTTCCTCCTGCCAGACCGTCGTCGGGGCGGTTGGACAAAGGGTGCATAGGTTGATCGGTCTGCTGGGCGCGGACGTCTACAGTTCCGACAACAGGAATCTTGGGAAAGTTGTCCAGGTGATCAAAGGACCCGACGATAAAGTCCAGTCCATCCAGGTCGACATCGGTCGTGTGCTTGGACTTGGCACGAGAGTGGTTACCATCTCGGCCGACAAGTTCGAACGGCTGCCCGGGATCAAGCTCCTGTTGCCTGAGGCAGAGGTGCGGACCTTGCCAGAGGCGAAGAAGCAATAGAACTGGCGTGGGCATGATCCGCTTTCCGGAATGAGAAAGCCTGAAGTCCCCACGGATCATGGAATCGGTCGGCCCCCGCTCCGGGGCCGTCCTTTTTGCGTCGGGGTTTCCCGTCGAACGTCGCCCTATAGCGAACGTAGGGGCGCGCGAGAGTGCACCGGCGCCGTCCGCAACGGCTCACCCTCGCGGCGCGGTCTTGGCGGCGGCGGGGCGGGGCGGCTCGACGGTGAGGTCCGCCTCGGCCCTGGGCCAGGCTAGGTCGTCCGAGCGGCCGGGGCGCGGGGACAGGCGCTCGCCCTTGAACCAGACCTGGTAGTAGGGCTGGCCCGGCATGGCCTTGCGCGGCACCCCGGGGCCGGCCACCGGCGTCACCGAGCTCAACACCACGAGGCCTCCGCCCACGTCGTCGGCGAGGACGTCGCCCATCTGCGAGGGGCGGTCGCCGGTGTCGCGGCGGGTGATGAGCTGCAGCACCGCCGCCGGGATGGCGGGACGGGGCAGCTCCAGGGTGACGGTCTCCTCCCGGCCGCCGGCCGCCACCGTCCGGAGCGAGATGCGGCCGGGCTCGGCCTTCGACTCGGCGGGGCCATCGGGGGCGGGAGGCGCGGGGCTGGCGGGCGCGGCCGCGGCGGTCTTGGGCGCGGCCTTGCCGGCGTCCTTGCCCCCGGCTTCCTTCGTGGGAGCGAGGCTGCCGCGCCAGCTCGTATCCGGGCTGGGGCGCGGGCGCAGGGCGGCGATGCGCTGCTGCTCGGCCTCGGCGCCCGCCAACGGAATGGCGCGCTCGCTGCGCGCCTGCGTCAGGTCCCGCTTGATCTCGCGTTCCACGAAATGCGCCAGCTTGCGATAGCCCGCGCCGGTGAACAGCACACCGTCGGGCTCGCGCACGATGCGCTGCTTGCCGGCAATGTCCGGCCCATAGGGCGTGTAGTTGCCGGCCTCGTCGGAGAAGTGCTGCGTGATGTCGATGTACTTGATGCCGTTGAGATACGCCTTCTCCCGCACCACGTCGTTGACAGCCTGTGCTGGCTCGTTCACGGCTGGCATGCGCATGATCGGCAGGCCCACCCAGTAGATCGCCGTGCCGCGCCGCTTGAGCATCTTCACGAGACGGTCCACACGCCGGCCGTACTCGGCGCGCCACGGCGGCGAGCCGGGAGGCACAAATTCGCGCGGCGAGATGCGCATGTTGTACCGGTCGTTGTAGCCGACCATGACCACGGCGATGTGCACCGTGTCCTTGCTGGCCTCCTCGGCCTTCATCTCGTCGTCGAACTCGGGCCGGGTGATGCCGGCCAGCGGCCGGCGCTTGCGTTGCAGCTGCACGCGGGAGTCGTCCGCGAGGGCATCGAGGAGACCGCCGAGCAGGCCTTCCGCGAAGGCGTCGCCGTAGATCTGGACGCGGTAGATGTCGCCCGCCGGGAACGGGGTGACGTAGCTGGTGCCGGGCAGCTCCTGGCCCCACAGGGCCGACAGGGGCGCGAGAATGAGTGCCCCGAGGATCGCGAGCTTGGCAAGGCAGGCGCGCATCGGCCAGTCCTTAGAAATGCCGGTCCTCGGCAGTGGCAGCGGGCCAACCCGTCGGCGGCGCCCCCACCATGCGGCAGCCGGGGGCCAGGAGCAAGGCCAGGAGCAAGGGTGGGCAAGGCCACGGCAGGCCAGGGCGGAGCCGCAGGCCTATTTTGCCCCTACCGCGGTGGCCCCTAGCGAGCCCTTAACGGCGGCAGGGCGGGCGGCCTTGTCGGCCCCCTTGCCGGTCGCCTTGTCGCCCGCCGCGGCCTTCCGCAGGTGGCCGAGCACGGCCTCGGACGGCCAGCAGTCCACCTTGAGCCGGCTGGCGTACTGGTAATCCCCGATCAACGCCCTGGTGTTCATCCCGGCCTTGCCGTCCACCTTGGAGACGGCGTAGCCGCGTGCCTGCAGCCGCTCCTGGATCTCCTCGATGCTGCGGGTCGAGAGCTGGCGCACCGCGCCCCAGGGCACCTCGAAGGTGCCGCCGCCGCCGATCCGGTCCGACAGGTCGCCTACGAACAGGGCGTACAGGTCCGACATGTTGTAGCGCTTGATCGTCATGAAGTTCTCCAGCGCCAGGAACGCCGGACCTAGGGCGCCGCCGGGCACCAGCACGAAGGCCTGCGCGTCGAGCACGCCGTCGGGGAACGCCCGGCCCCGCGTCCGCACCACCCCGAGCGCCATCCACTCCCGCACGCTGCGGGCGCCCCCCGGCCCCTCTATGCGGCAGGAGGTGCCGGCCGGCAGGCGCACCTCGAAGCCCCACGGCTGGCCCGGCACCCAGCCCCTGGCGCGCAGCTGGTTGGCGGCCGAGGCCAGCGCGTCAGGCACCGAGGTCCAGATATCCTTGCGGCCGTCGCCGTCGAGGTCATAGGCCAGGGTGTAGTATTCCGAAGGCATGAACTGCGTGAGACCCATGGCTCCGGCCCACGAGGCGTTCATGCTCTCGCGGGTCCGCACCCCGTCCTGCAGCATCCTCAGTGCGTAGATCAGCTCGGAGCGGAACATCTCCTTGCGCCGTCCCAGCCAGGCCTGGGTTGCCAGCGCGCGGATCGCATAGTGGGGCGAGCGGTGCGAGCCGAAGGCGGATTCGCGGCCCCAGATGGCCAGCACCACCTCGCCGGGCACGCCGATCTCGCGCTCGATCTTGGCCAGCATCTCGGCGTGCTTCGCCCGCAGCGCCCGGCCCTGAGCGGCCAGACTGGCCAGGTATCCGGCATTCAGGTACTCGGCCGGCGTGCGCGTGAACTCGGCCTGGCCCTTCACCTCGCTCGGTGCCCTGCCGGGCAGGACCAGGTCCGGCAGCGACAGGTCCGCCTCCACCCCCTGGAACGCCGCATCGAAGGTGGCGCGCGAGACGCCCTGGGCCTCGGCCTCGGGCCGCAGCGCCTCCAGGAACTGGCGGAACCCGCCTGCGGTCTGCGCCATTGTCTCGGGAGCGTGGGCGAGGAACGGCAGGCATATGGCCAGGCCAAGGCAGGCGGCCAGCGGCGCCCAGCGCCGGATGCGCGACTTCGGCAGGATCACGATGCCCCTCTTGGGTCCCAATTGGACCCTCTTGCGGCTGAGTGCCGCTGGCAGACTAGTCGATTCTAGGCCAAATTCCGGCCCTTGCCCTGTGATTGTGCAGGCTGAACCATAGTGTGACGGAATTTGCAAGAAAGGACACCCTTCCCCCATGGCTAACCGCATCCGCAAGGCCGTTTTCCCCGTCGCGGGGCTCGGCACGCGCTTCCTGCCCGCCACCAAGGCGATGCCGAAGGAGATGCTGACCGTGGTGGACCGGCCGGTAATCCAGCACGTGGTGGACGAGGCGCGCGCCGGCGGCATCGAGCACTTCATTTTCGTCACCGGCCGCAACAAGGGGGTGATCGAGGACCATTTCGACAGCCAGTTCGAGCTGGAGCGCACCCTGGAGGCGCGCAGGAAGACCGCCGAGCTGGAGGCCCTGCAGCGCGACCTGCCGAAGCCCGGGCAGACGAGCTTCACGCGCCAGCAGGCCCCCCTGGGCCTCGGCCACGCCGTCTGGTGCGCCCGCGAGATCGTCGGCAACGAGCCGTTCGCGCTCCTGCTGCCCGACGTGCTGCACTACGCCGAGCAGCCCTGCATCGGCGAGATGATCGCCGCCTATGAGAGGGGCCCCGGCAACTACATCGCCGTCGCTCCGGTGCCGGAGGACCAGACCCACCAGTACGGCATCGTCGGCGTCGAGGATGCCCGGGCGCGCACCTCCCGCATCACCGGCATGGTGGAAAAGCCGAAGGCGGGCACGGCGCCCTCCAACCTCCACATCTCCGGCCGCTACATCCTGGAGCCCGAGATCTTCGAGATCCTGGGCGCGGGCGAGCGCGGCGCCGGCGGCGAGATCCAGATCACCGACGCCATGATCCGCCTGGCGCAGAAGCGGCCGTTCTACGCCTTCCGCTTCGACGGCAAGATCTACGACTGCGGCTCCAAGATCGGCTTCCTCGCCGCCAACGTCGCCTACGCGCTCGCCCGAGCGGACCTGGCGCCGGCGCTGAAGGCGGAGATCAAGAAGCTGCTGTGACGAAGGTGGGGTCAGACCTCTCGCCTCCAGCGTCAATTCGATTCTCAAGCGTCAGAGGCGAGGGGTCTGACCCCGGGCGGGCGCTGCTACCGCGCGGCGAAGCCGGCAACAGCGGACACCACCTGTCCGTCGATGCCGTTGAAGCCGTGATGCGAGCGGGCCTCGCAGGCCGGGCCGGAGGACTGTCCGCCGTCGAGCCAGGCCACGCGCACCTTGCCCCTGCCCCACGCCGCGAAGGGCGCGACGCCCTCCGGGCGCGTGAGCCGGCACGTGTCCTGCCTGTGGTGCACCACCAGGGTCGGCGGCAGCGCCGCCGGCGAGCCGAGGATGGCCATGACGTTGTCGCCGTCGCCCGAGGCGTCCGAGAGGAACCCGGAGGTCAGCACCAAGCGCGCCGGGCGGGCGCCGGCGGCGATGCCGCGCGCCGCGCGCTGGGTGCCGCGGCTGGTGCCCACCAGCGTCACCCGCCCGTACTTGGACATAAATTTCACGGCCGCCGCGACGTTGACATTGCCTTCCGGCACCAGCACCGCAAAGCCGCGCGCCGCATAGGCCTTGCGGGTACGCACCAGCTGGTTGCCCTGCCTGGCGATGCTGCCGTCGGCGCCGACGCCAATCTGCCCGTCGCCGCCCGCAAGCAGCACGATCGCACCGCTTGCCTTGCCGCTGGAGGGCATCAACAGCGCCGCATACACGCCGTCGACCGATACGCCGGTGACGCTCTGGGCGCCGACGCTCCCCGCGCCGGCGAGCAGAATCGCCAGCGCTGCCAAAACCCGCCTCATGGAAGCCTCCCCCTCAATCTTTCCCAAGTGTGACTGTCGTATTGTCAATGCGACGCAACTCTAGCGCCTCGCCAAGGCGGTGTCGAACTCGGGGAGTTGACCCGACCCGTCGCCGCCTGGTCACCCCATGAATCCGAGTACAGCTGCCGCAACCGCATCGGGCTCGTCGAGCTCCGCCAGATGGCCGGCGCCGGGGACGATCCGCACCTCGGTCCCTCCGCCGATGGCCCTTGCCATGGCGTGCGCGTAGCTGCGCGGCAGCAGGCGGTCGTGCTCGCCCCACAGCACCAGCGTCGGCGCCTCGATCAGCGGCAGGCGCCGGTCGAGCCGGGTGTTGCCGAGCGGCCAGAAGATGCGGGCCGCGGCCTCGGCCGCGCGAGTCTGCTCGATCGGCCACTCGACGGAGCTGGCGCCGGCCGGCATCTCCTTCAGCGCCCTGTAGACCTCGGGGCGCGCCGTCATCAGGGCGGCGACCTCGTCGGCCCTCTGCGCCCAGGGATCGGCGGCGGGGTCCTCCGCATCGTAGAGGCCGAACGGCGCGATCAGGGCCAGCCGCCTCACCTTCTCGGGCCAGATCGCCGCCACCTCCGCCGCCAACGAGCCGCCCACGGAGCTGCCGACGAGATCGGCGCCCGCAAGGCCCGCCTCGTCGATCAGCTCGCGCGCGGCCAGCACCCAGTCGAGATGCGCGTCGAGCACCGCATGGCCGCGGTCGCCGCCCGGGAAGCCCGGCAGTGACGGCACGATCACGGTGCGCGCCTCGGCGAGCCGGTCAAGGAACGGGACCCACCTGGGCAGCCCGCCGTACCCGGCCAGGAACCCGATGCGCGGCCCGCTGCCCTTGCGCCACACGCGCGTCGCAAACCCGTTGATGTCGACGGTCAGCGTCTCTGGCTCGCTCATAGTCCTCTCACCCGTCATCCCGGAAGCCGAGCCCCAGACTTGATTCCGGGGCGAGGCTATCCGGGACCTCCCGAAACGAGTCGAATCGACATTCCCGAGATCCCGGTTCTGAGCGCAGCCCGCCACTGGCTCGCAACGCTCCGACCGGGATGACGGGTTCTCTCAAGTGAGCGCGAACGCTGAGACAGGCGCACGCCGGCCTTGCTCCAGCGGCTTCGGCCACCAGCGGTTCTCCCACTCGGAGAACAGCGGGCGGAGCCTGGGGATCACTTTCTCGGCGAACAGGCGCGTGTTGTACCTGGCGGTCTCGCTCGGCAGGTTGCCGAACTGCAGCAGCAGCATCAGGTGGCCGACGTTGAGCGTGGTCGCCAGCTCGTTGAGCTGCTCGGCCACCTCGTCCGGCGAGCCGATGATGAGGTAGCCGTTGTCGACGATGCCCTGCATGTCGCGCGCCAACGACTGCATCCGCGCCGCCCCGGAGGTTGCGGTGGAGCCGCCTGTGGACCCCGCTGGAGCCTTGCCCTCCGCCGCCGCCTTCACCTGGCTCTCGATGCCGGCACGCTGCGTCGCCTCGGTCACGTAGCCCGGCGGCACCGCAAAGCGGGGGTCGACGTGCAGGCAGCGCCCGTAAAAATACTCCGCCGCCTCGCTGTAGAGATCGAGGGCTTGGCTCCGGCTTTCCGCCACGCCCACCATCTGGGCGAAGCCGGCGCGGTACGGGTTGCGGTCCTTGCCGAGCCGCGCCATCTCCTCCCAGAAGCCCTTCATGACGCTCTGGGCCATCTTGTAGCCGTAGTAGGAGAGGTAGCAGAACACGTAGTCCATCTGCGCCGCCCAGCGCCACGTCTCCACCGAGCCGGCGCCGGGAATCCAGATCGGCGGATGCGGCTGCTGAATCGGCCGCGGCCAGACGTTCACGTACCTCTGCTGGTTGAAGCGGCCGTTGAAGGCGAAGACGTCCGGCTCGGTCCAGGCGCGCAGGATAAGGTCGTGCGCCTCGTAGTAGCGCTCGCGCAGCTGGCTCGGGTTGGTGCCGTAGGCGAACGTGGTGTCCATCGGCGTGCCCGTCGGGAAGCCTGCGATCAGCCGGCCGCCCGAGATGCAGTCGATCATGGCGAGCTCCTCGGCCACTCGCGTCGGCGGATTGTAGAGCGCGATGCTGTTGCCCAGCACGCAGATGGCCGCGTCCGCGGTGCGCCGCGCAAGTGCCGCGGCGATCAGGTTCGGCGACGGCATCAGGCCGTAGCCGTTGGCGTGGTGCTCGTTGCAGCAGATCGCATCGAAGCCGCATTCGGCCGCGTACTCGAGCTCGTCGAGGAACTCGTTGTACATGTGATGCGCGCGCTTCGGGTCGAACAGCGAGGAGGGAATGTCGACCCACACGGAGCGGTGCTTCTCCTTGAAATCAGGAGGCAGCTCCTTGTAGGGCATCGAATGGAACCACAGGAACTTCATGTGGCAGCCTCCCGATCCCGCCGAGTCTCGCGTCGGCGTAGGCCGCCAGACTACGGCGGGCACAGGAAGCCGGACAAGCGCGGATGTCGTCCGCATGCGGCCGGGGTCAGACCCGCAGGGGGTCTGACCCCGGTTCTCGCCGTTCGCTACTGCTGCTGCGGCGCCTCGGAGGGGCCACCGTCGGGGCGGTTGCGGCGCTCCTTTATGTACTCGTCGAACTCGGCGCGGTCGCGGGCCATGCGCAGCCGCTCCAGGAAGGCGCGGAACTCGCTGGCCTCGTCCTCCAGCTTGCGCAGGGCATCGGCGCGGTACTCGTCGAAGGCCCGGTTGCCCGTCTCGCCCATGCCACCACCATGGCCGCCGCCGGGGCCGCCGCGATAGGGACCGCCCCACCGCTGCCGGCGCTCCTCTCGGCGTGCCCGCCGGTGCTCCCAGTGCTCCGCCATGCGGTTCACCCGCTCGATGGCGCGCTGGCGCCACTCCTCAACGTCGGCCCGTCCGCCGCCCCGTCCGCTGCCGTGCCAAGCGCATCCCATCGGTCCACTCCACATCCCCATCCGTCCGCTCCATATGATGTAGGCCAGGATCGCCAGACCGATGGGCCAGTAAACAACGAAGCCGAGCACCATCAGCACGATCCAGGCCGGCTTGCCGAAGTCGTCTATCCGCGCGATGACCCCTGACATTTCGGTCTCCGATCCTCCAACCAGTGTGAATGTGTATTACATTTACATTCGAGACGAGCATCGTCAAGCGCATGACGGGAATGTGATCGGCGGGAGATCGGCAGTCGGGCGTCGTCAGTCGGGACGCTCAGACGCCACACCCGCTCCCTTCTTGCGACGCCTGACGCCCGACTGCCGGCGTGGAGCCTCGCCAGACATCGCCTTGACTTTCAGCACAGCCCTCGCCAGAACCGCCCGCGGGAAACCCCTCCCCACCGAGGGGCGGCTATCTGGAAGGGTAGGTTCCAACATGACGACGCCTGGCAAGCCGGCCCAGCGGCCGGCCAATCGCAATTTTTCCTCCGGCCCCTGCGCCAAGCGCCCCGGCTGGTCCCTCCAAGCCCTCGACCATGCCTTCCTCGGCCGCTCGCACCGCGCCAGGGACGGCAAGGTGCGCCTCAAGCGCGCCATCGAGGAGACCAAGGCCCTTTTGGGCCTGCCGGCCGGCTACGTGTGCGCCATCGTCCCCGCCTCCGACACCGGCGCCTTCGAGATGGCCATGTGGTCCATGCTGGGCGAGCGCGGTGTTGATGCGCTGGCCTGGGAGAGCTTCGGCGAGGGCTGGGTGACGGACGTGACCAAGCAGCTCAAGCTGACGGACCTGCGCCTCCTCAAGGCCGAGTACGGTCGTCTGCCTGATCTCTCCGAGGTCGATTTCAGCCGCGACGTGCTGTTCACCTGGAACGGCACCACGTCCGGCGTACGGGTGCCGAACGGCGACTGGATCGCGGCCGACCGCGCCGGCCTCACCTTCGCCGACGCCACCTCGGCGGTGTTCGCCCAGCCAATCCCCTGGGACAAGATCGACGTTGCCACCTTCTCCTGGCAGAAGGCGCTGGGCAGCGAGGCGGCACACGGCGTGCTGATCCTCTCGCCGCGTGCGATTCACCGCCTGGAGAGCTACACGCCGCCGTGGCCGCTGCCCAAGCTGTTCCGCCTCGTCAAGGGCGGCAAGCTCATGTCCGCGGTGTTCGAGGGCGAGACCATCAACACGCCCTCCATGCTTTGCGTGGAGGACTACCTCGACGCGCTGGCCTGGGCCAGGAGCGTCGGCGGTCTCTCTGCCCTGCAGGCCCGCGCCGACGCCAACGCCAAGGTGCTCTACGACTGGGCCGCGAGAGCGTCGTGGCTGGAGCCGCTGCCCGTCGATCCCGCCACGCGCTCCAACACCTCGGTGTGCCTGAAAGTCATCGAGCCGGCCGTCGCCAGGCTCTCGGTCGACGCCCAGCGCGCCTTCGTCAAGCAGATCGAGGCCATCCTCGACGAGGAGGGCGCCGCGCACGACATTGCCGGCCACCGCGACGCGCCTCCGCACCTGCGCATCTGGACCGGATGCACCATCGAGGCGTCGGACCTTAAGATCCTGACAGCCTGGCTCGACTGGGCCTTCGCCGAGGCCAAGGCCGGCCTGGCAAAGGCGGCATGAGGAGGTGTCAGACCCTCCGGGTCTGACACCATAGCTCCTACACCGGCTCGTGGAACGGTGTAAGACCCAGAGGGTCTGACACCACCTTTGGAGGCGAGGAGTCAGAACAGATGTCCCCCCGCGTTCTCATCGCCGATCAGCTTTCCCCCGCCGCCGTCGCCAGCTTCCAGGAGCGCGGCGTCGAGACCGACGTGAAGGCAGGCCTCTCGAAGGAGGAGCTGGAGCGGATCATCCCGGACTACGACGGCCTGGCCGTCCGCTCCGCCACCAAGGTCACCGAGAAGGTGCTGGCTGCGGCCTCCAGGCTCAAGGTGGTCGGACGCGCCGGCATCGGCGTCGACAACATCGACGTGAAGGCCGCCACCGCCAAGGGCATCATCGTGATGAACACGCCCTTCGGCAACTCCATCACCACTGCCGAGCACGCCATCTCGCTGCTGATGGCGCTGGCGCGCCGGATCCCCGAGGCCGACCGCTCCACCCAGGCCGGCAAGTGGGAGAAGTCGAAATTCATGGGCGTCGAGGTGTTCGGCAAGACGCTGGGCGTGATCGGCTGCGGCAACATCGGCTCAATCGTCGCCGACCGCGCCATCGGCCTGAGGATGAAGGTGGTCGCCTACGACCCGTTCCTCTCGGCGGAGCGGGCGGTGGAGATCGGCGTCGAGAAGGTCGAGCTCGACCAGCTCCTGCGCCGCGCCGATTTCATCACGCTGCACACGCCGCTCACGGAGAAGACAAGGAACATCATCGACGCCGCGGCGCTTGCCAAGACCCGGAAGGGCGTGCGCATCGTCAACTGCGCCCGCGGCGGCCTCGTCGACGAGCGGGCTCTGGCCGCCGCCCTGCGTTCCGGGCACGTCGCCGGCGCCGCGCTCGACGTGTTCGAGGTCGAGCCGGCCAAGGACAGCGCGCTGTTCGGCCTGCCCAACGTGATCTGCACGCCGCATCTCGGCGCCGCCACCGGCGAGGCACAGGAGAACGTGGCCCTGCAGGTGGCCGAGCAGATGTCGGACTACCTCCTGCGCGGCGCCATCTCCAATGCCGTCAACTTCCCCAGCATCACCGCCGAGGAGGCGCCGCGGCTGAAGCCCTGGGTAAAGCTCGCCGAGCAGCTCGGCTCCTTCGCCGGCCAGCTCACCGTAACGCCGATCAAGGGCGTGCGCATCGAGTATTCCGGCGAGGTGGCGACGCTCAACACCAGGCCGCTCACCGCCGCGGCGCTGGCCGGCGTGCTGCGCCCGCTGCTGGCCGAGGTCAACATGGTCTCGGCCTCCATCAGCGCCAGGGAGCGCGGCATGCAGCTGGAGGAGGTGGCGCGTGGTCAGGAAGGCGCCTTCGAGAGCTATATCCGCTTCACGGTGCGGACGGACAAGTACGAGCGCTCCGTGGCCGGCACCGTGTTCTCCGACGGCCGCCCGCGCATCATCCAGGTTCGCGACATCGACATGGAGTTCGAGCTGGCGCCGCGCATGCTGTTCGTCCGCAACCAGGACAAGCCGGGCTTCATCGGCCGCTTCGGCACGCTGATGGGCGAGGCCGGCCTCAACATCGCCACGTTCAACCTGGGCCGCGACAAGCCCGGCGGCGACGCCATCTGCATGGTCGCCATCGACGAGCCCGCTTCCGACGAGGTGCTGGCCAGGATCAAGGCGCTGCCGCATGTGGTGCGGGTGAACCGGCTGGAGTTCTAGACGAGGCCGGGATGCGGGTCGGGAAGCGCCAAGTGGGTGCCCCTTTAGCGGGATTTCAGCTCATCATCCAGGTGGGCATATTCGAAAGGAACTTCAGCTTCTGCGATGGCCTTGATAGTTGCTTCGTCGAGGTCCTCGGCATGACGAGACACACGGCCCTTCATGACCGTCTCGAAGAACTCCGCCGACACCAGGACCGTATGGTCGCGGCCATTCTTGGTGATGGTCACGGGCTCGCGCAGGGCCACGTCCTGGTAGCGGCCTACGTTCTGCTGGAACTCGGTTGAGCTGACCTTCATTCGGAGTGACTCCTTATCCACTCTATCTATAATAGATAATCTGCCACGCCCGCAATCAAAGACCGCCACCACACGGGGACCACCGATGCAGACTGTCACGCTCAAATCGGGTGACAAGGTCCCCGTGCTCGGGCTCGGCACCTGGCGCATGGGCGAGCGCAGGTCGGAGCGGGCGGCGGAGGTGGCGGCCATCCGGCTCGGGCTGGAGCTCGGGATCACGCTGATCGACACAGCGGAGATGTACGGCGACGGCGGGGCCGAGGAGGCAATTGCCGAGGCCATCGCCGGCAGGCGCGACAACCTCTTCATCGTCAGCAAGGTCTATCCGCACAACGCCTCGCGCGCCGGCACCGTCGCCGCCTGCGAGCGCAGCCTCAAGCGGCTCAGGACCGACCGGCTCGATCTCTACCTGCTGCACTGGCGCGGGTCCGAGCCCCTGGCCGACACCGTGGCGGCCTTCGAGAGGCTCAAGGCGGGCGGCAAGATCCGCAACTGGGGCGTCAGCAACTTCGACACCGGCGACATGAAGGAGCTTGCCGGCCTGCCCAAGGGCGTGGGCTGCGCCTCCAACCAGGTGCTCTATCACCTGGGCTCGCGCGGCATCGAGTGGCAGCTCCTCGACACCTGCCGCAAGGCCAACGTCATGGTGATGGCCTATTCGCCGCTGGGGCAGGGGCCGCTGCTCAGGAAGCCGGCGCTCAAGAAAATCGCCGACAAGCACGGCGTCGATCCCGCGGCGATCGCGCTGGCCTGGGTGCTGCGCCAGCCCGGCGTGGTGGCGATCCCCAAGGCGGTCCGCCCGGAGCATGTGCGTGCCAACATGCAGGCACTCGACGTGAAGCTCGACGCCGATGACCTGAAGGCTCTCGACGCCGCCTTCCCGCCGCCGCAGCGCGCGACGCCGCTGGATATGACGTAGGGGTCAGACCCTGCGGGTCTGACCCCATGACGCGTCCCTGCATTCGAGGCTCAAATGCCCCAAGAGCAGGGCAAAGAGATTAAGGCGGCGCCGGCAACCACGAAGGGAGCAGCCTGGGGTCAGACCCGCTGGGTCTGACCCCTGTCTTACGCCGCACTCACCGCCGAAGGCCCCAGGGCGCCGAAGCGGCGCTCGCGGGCGTGGAACTCGGCCACGGCGGCCGCGAGGTCCTCCGGGCTGAAGTCGGGCCACAGGCGGTCCGTGAAGTAGAGCTCCGCGTAGGCGCATTCCCACAGCAGGAAATCGGACAGCCGCTTCTCGCCGCCGGTGCGGATGAGGAGGTCCACGTCGCGGTGACCCGACCCATCGGTCAGCAGCCGCGAAAGGCCCTCGCGCGTGCAGTTGCCGCTGCGCGCCGCGGCCGTGGCCGCTTCGACAATGGCGTCGCGCGCCGAGTAGTCCACGGCGACCCGCAGGTGCAGCTTGGTGCCGTCGGCCGTGGCCCGCTCGGCACTGGCGATGGCCGTGGCAATATCGCCCGGCAGCCGGTCGCGCCGGCCGATCACGGTGATGCGCGCGCCGCCCTCCACGAGGCGCCGCGTCTCGTTCTCGATGTAGCGGCGCAGCAGCCCCATGAGCGCGGTCACCTCGACCTTGGGCCGCTGCCAGTTGTCGGCCGAGAAGGCGTAGACCGTCAGGGCGTCGATGCCCAGGTCAGGCGCGGCCTCGATGACCCGGCCCAGGGCCTCGACCCCGGCGGCATGGCCGGCCTGGCGCGGCATCCCCCGGCGCGTCGCCCAGCGCCCGTTGCCATCCATGATGATGGCGGCATGAAACGTCTTCACCCCAGATCCCTCCACACCAATGGCTTGGCGCTGCACTTTGCGCTGTAAAGCCCCCAGTCAAAAAAACTCATGCGGGACGAAGCCGCAGGCTGCCCGCGAGCGCATCTTGGCCCGCGTCCTGTCCCGCGGCCCGCTGCTCGGCAGCGGCGGCGTCGCGCACCACCTGCTCCAGCACCGCCAGGTAGTCGAGAAAGCGCTGCCGCCCCGTTGCCGTCAGCCGGCAATGCGTCTGCGGCCGGTTGCCGGCGTAGCCCTTGACGATCTCCACCAGGCCGGCGTCCTGCAGCACCTGCAGGTGGCGGCTCAGGTTGCCGTCGGTGAGGGCACACAGCTGCTTGAGGTCACCGAAGGCCAGCCCGCGCGGGTGGACCATGAGCGAGGTAAGCAGGCCGAGCCGCGCCTTCTCGTGGATGGCGCGGTCGAGCCCCGCGTAGGCGAACGGCGCCTTAGTCTGCGAATTCGCCATCGGCGGCTCCAAAGGCGAAATGGAGGATGGCGGCCAGCAGCAGCTGGCCGATCACGAACGGCAGGCCCATGGCCCACGGCGACAGCGCCTGCGTCTGGCTCGACAGCGCCAGCACCACCACGCCGGCGGCCACGTACCACGTGCCGGCCCACGCCACCGCGCGCGGCAGCGATCGCACCGAGGCGAAGATGCCGAGGCCCACCAGCACCTGCCACAGGCCGGGCAGCACCCACAGCGTCTCGGGCGCGAGCTGGATCAGCACCAGCGCCACGGCCCCGCCGGCGACGCCGGCGGGCAGCGCCTGCTCGATTGCATTGATGAGCATGGCATCGGCGAGGCCACCGTGATGGCGCCGGGTGCGCGCGATCATCTCGGCCCCGATCAGGGCGGCGCTGATGGCGGCCGTGGCGGCCCAGACGGCGAGGAAGACGACGGGGTGGCGGCCGAGGGCATCGAGCCAGATCGACTGCACGGTGGCGGTGACGGCGGCCAACAGGCCGGTAGCCGCAACCACGGTGGGGCCGAAGCCGCGAAACATCGTGCCCGCGGCAACCTGCTGGCGGATGCTGCCGATATCGGCCAGCGCCTTGTGAAGGTCCTGCATGTGCCCACCCGTGGACTCTACGATGCAAAGTATATCGAACGTAAAGCGAACGCAAGCACGGCCGTGTCTCTCCTGGTCTTTCTTCCCTTGATGCCAGCGCGGGGGTTGGTAGCCTGAAAGGTGGATAGCGGGGCCTTGGCCGCCCTCACCCACCGAGGGACCGCTAAGCCTTGAGTGCAGGCACCCGCATGCCTTCGTTCCCCCACACGCGCAGCACGTAGAGGCAGGCGCCGAGGGTCAGGATGCCGAGCGCGGCGAACAGCGGCGTCACGCCCACGCCCAGCGCCTGCAGAGCGGCGATGACAGCTCCACCCGCCACCATGTAGGCCGCGTTCATGACGTTGACGGCCGCGATCACGCGGGCGCGCGCCTCGGGCGGCGACCAGGCCTGCACGGCCGCGAAGGCCGGCACGATGAACAGGCCGCCGGCAAGGGCGAGCCCGCCCAGCGCCGCATTGAGGGCGAGCCCGTTGACGCTGCCGAGCACCGCCAGCGGCCCCATCTTGTCCGCCTCGGGCTCCAGCAGACCGGCGAGCAGAGCAATGGCGAGAGCGAACAGGCCCATCATGGCGGCGCCCAGCGGCACCAGCGCCAGGTTGGGCGTGCCCTGGCTCGCACGCGCCGCCAGGCCCGAGCCGAGGGCGATGCCAACGACGAAGGTGGTCAGGCCCAGCGTCACCACGTCCTCGTTGCCGCCGATGTTATTCTTCACCAGCGCCGGCAGCAGCGACAGCGTCACCGATCCCACCAGCCAGAACCAGGAGACGATGTGCGTGCCGCTCCACAGGCGTGGCTCGCTCTTCAATTCGTGCAGCAGCGCCACGGTGGAGGTCCACGGGTTGGCGGTGATGGCCAAGCCGGGCGCCGCGGGGCCGGCGGCCGGAATCGCCCGCGCGAAGCCCCAGGAAACGATCGCCAACGCCAGGATGACGGCGACGACCGGCTCCGGCGTCGTGGCGTTCTTGATGGCGATGCCGCCGGCGATGGTGCCGGCCAGGATGGCGAGGAAGGTGGCACCCTCCACCAGGGCATTGCCGGCCGGCAGCTCCGCCGTCTTGAGCTTCTCGGGCAGCACGCCGTATTTCACCGGGCCGAACAGCGCGGCGACGATGCCGAACAGGGCGAGCGTGACGAACAGGATGGCCACCGAGTGCAGGAAGAAGCCGACGGCGGCGAGGCCGGCGATCGGGATTTCCGCGAGCTTGACGGCGGCGGCGATGGAGGCCTTGTCGTAGCGGTCGGCCAGCTCCCCGCCCAGGGCCGACAGGATGAAGAACGGGGCGATGAAGACGATCCCGGCCAGGGTCACCAGCGCCGGGCCATGCGCTCCCACGCTCGAGCCGGCCCCGCCGAGGCCGAACAGGATCAGCATGACGAGCGCGTTCTTGAGGAAGTTGTCGTTGAGAGCGGAGCAGAGCTGGCACCAGAACAGCGGGGCGAAGCGCCGCGATGACATGAGGTCCTTGAACATGAGCCTCCCCCTGGAGCCGCGTGCCCCGGTTTGCGCGCCGACGGACGCAATGCGTCCAAGTCGGCGCTACAATGACGGCCAAGCGGCGGGCGGCGCAACCGCCAACCGCAGCGGGCGCTTGAACAATCCGCGGCGCTGTCACAGATAGCAGCTGAGAATGCGAGCCTGCGCGGCCCTGCCACGAGCCAACGAGATGCAGCTTCACAGTCCGCGTCCCACCGCCATCATGCTCAACGGCGAGCCCGTCGCGACCGAGGCCCGCACGCTGGCCGAGCTGGTGGCCGGCCAGGGCTTTGCCGCCACTACCGTGGCGACAGCCGTCAACGGCGCCTTCGTGCCGAGGGAGGCGCGCGCCGCAACGCAGCTCGCCGGCGGTGACAGGGTGGAGATCGTGGCGCCGCGGCAGGGCGGCTGATACACTTGGCGCATCGGGAAGGCCACGATTCCATGACTGCAGACGGTGCACAGACCGCGGCGACACCGAAGCCCTTCAGCCCCTATGGCGTGGAGCTGTCCTCGCGCCTGCTCCTCGGCACGGCCCGCTATTCCTCGCCGCAGGTGATGAGCGACGCGGTAAGGGCCTCGGGCGCGGAGGTCGTCACCATGTCGCTGCGGCGCGAGACGGCCCGCGCCGGCGCCGGTCGACAGACCGGCCAATCCCCGGGCCAATCCCCGGGCCAATCCCCGGGCCAGCGCTTCTTCGACCTGATCAAGGAGCTTGGCGTGCGGGTGCTGCCCAACACCGCCGGCTGCCGCACACCCAGGGAGGCCATCGCCACGGCGCAGATGGCGCGCGAGCTGTTCGGCACCGACTGGATCAAGCTCGAGGTGATCGGCAACGACGATACCCTGCAGCCAGACCTGTTCGGTCTGGTCGAGGCCGCGGGCGCGCTTTCCGCGGACGGCTTTAAGGTGTTCCCCTACACCACCGAGGACCTGATCGCGGCGGAGCGCCTCGTCGCCGCCGGCTGTCGGGTGCTGATGCCGTGGGGAGCGCCCATCGGCACCGGGCAGGGCCTCACCAACCGCTCCGCATTGCAGAGCATGCGCCGCTACTTCCCCGAGGTGCCGCTGGTTATCGATGCGGGCATCGGCACACCCTCGCACGCCGCCGCGGCCATGGAGATGGGCTACGACGCGGTGCTGCTCAATACGGCGGTGGCGACTGCGGCCGACCCGGTGCGCATGGCGCGCGCGTTCGCCGGCGCCATCGAGGCCGGCCGCATGGGCTACGAGGCGGGCCTGATGCCGGTGCGCGACATGGCGGTGCCCTCGACGCCCGTGGCCGGCACGCCGTTCTTCGACCTGGGCAAGCGGCGATGACGCGCCGGCTGATGCCGCTTCATGGGCCGCGTGATGGGCACCTTCAGGGGCTCGACGTCTTCTATCCGATTGTGCCCAGCGCGGAGTGGGTCGCGCGCCTGCTGCCGCTGGGGGTGAAGACCGTCCAGTTGCGGGTGAAGGACGCCGCACCCGATGTGATTGCCCGGGAGATCGCGGCGGCGCTCGACTTGTGCCGGCGTCACGGCTGCCAGCTGATCGTCAA
>Ga0070705_100000077_pt1 | contig 53477 bp, 55 predicted proteins | sample KBSK5253metaG_FD_65455 | JGI IMG/M metagenome (GOLD analysis project Ga0070705, IMG submission 65455) | Corn, switchgrass and miscanthus rhizosphere microbial communities from Kellogg Biological Station, Michigan, USA - KBS K5-25-3 metaG | ecosystem: Host-associated > Plants > Roots >... | reverse complement strand
AGGAGCATAGGAAGGATGTGGGAAGCAGGAGTAGAGATGGAGTGGGAGAAGATGAGAGAAGGAGAGGAGAGGAGGAGAGTATGGCTGCCGAGTTATCCGTTTGAGCGCCAACGTTATTGGGCTGACCCTCGGATAAAGAAAGCCGGTTCCAATGTAGCGAGAAATAAGGATACGGATAAGAAGGCGGAGATCTCGGAGTGGCTATATGTGCCTGTTTGGAAGCAATCTATTTCACCTGATCCTCTTGAAGCGGGTGAGCTTATTGCTCAGAATTCACGGTGGCTTGTCTTCAGTGATGGTTCTGATTTTGGCCTCTCCTTAATCCAGCGGCTGATGCAAGAAGGGCAGGAGGTAATAGCTGTTGCGTGCGGCGAAGAATTCTCTAAGCCGAGTGAAAACAGCTTTAGAATATCTGCCCATCGCGCAGAAGATTATGATCGCCTGATCCTTGATCTGAAAAACAACAACAAAACCCCGTGCAGGATCTTACACATGTGGAGCGTTTCAGAACGCGATCGCGCGCGGTCCTTTGATGAGTCGCAAGACCTGGGCTTTTATAGCCTGCTATATCTTGCGCAGGCTTTCGGAAAAAATAATGTCGTCGATCAAATGCAAATTGATTTCTTATCAAGCAATGCGCAAAGGGTGATGACCGGAGAAGAGTTGTGTCCTGAGAAGGCAACAGCCGTCGGTCCGATCTTAGTCATACCGCAGGAATATCCCAATATTATTTGCCGTAGCATTGATATCGCAATGCCTGAGCCCGGCCAGCCTGCCGACGATTTAACAGAACAACTGTTGGCCGAGCTTGTTGCAAGATCAACCGATAATATTGTCGCTTATCGTGGAATGGACCGATGGGTGCAAGCCTTCGAGAAGGTGCAATTGACACCAAGGCACAGGGCCAGGGCTCGTTTGCGCGAGAAGGGCGTTTACCTGATAACCGGCGGGCTGGGATTGGTAGGTCTTCATCTCGCCGAGCATCTGGCGCGAACCGTTCAAGCCAAACTGGTCTTGATATCCCGCTCGTCTTTCTCGGAGACAACTGAATGGGTTCAGTGGCTGGAGGCTCACCAGGAACGTAATGCGACCAGCCGCAAGATACGGCGACTGCAATCAATAGAGGAGCATGGATCCGAGGTCTTAATCATCAGAGCGGATGTTGCCAACCGGGAGCAGATGCGAAAAGCGCTGTCATCTACATACAAAAGGTTCGGCGCACTTCATGGCGTCATTCATGCCGCAGGGATTGTAGATCGAGAATCTTTCCGGCCCATTCAAGAAACACGTCGTTCGGAATGCGAGTGGCACTTCCGACCGAAAATCAAAGGGGCGATGGTATTGGATGAACTGTTACGCGGAAAGCAAATAGATTTTTGCATCTTAACTTCGTCCATTGCATCGGTTTTGGGCGGATTAGGTCATACTGCATATTCGGCCGCAAACCTGTTCATGGATGCGTTTTCCTGTACTCATTGCTCTAGCGAAAACGCATCGTGGATGAGTGTAATCTGGGATGGATGGCTGCCCGAAGAAATAGAGGGCGAGACTTCAGATAAACGGATGCCCTTAGCAATTACGGCTTGCGAGGGAGCGGAGGTTTTTGACCGCATTTTATTGTTACCGACTTTGCCAAAGGTGATCGTGTCTACATCCGATCTGCAATTAAGGATCGACAGATGGGTGAGGCCGGGATTTCTGGAAGATAAACAGACGGCAGGAACTGATTCTTCAGCCGAAGTGGTGGAAAAGGAAAAGCTCACCTCTAAAGGACCCGCTGTGTCGCCGTTACGCGAGGTTGAGCAAAAGGTAGTTGAGGTCTGGCAGGAGTTGTTTGGTATTGAGCAGATAGGGGAGCAGGATGATTTCTTTGAGCTTGGCGGGGATTCTCTGCTGGCAATCAGGCTCATCTCTCACCTGCGCGAAATGTTTCAGGTAGATTTACCGCTGCTGGATGTCCTCGAGTCTCCCACGGCATCGCATATGGCCTTTGCGATAAGCGAAGCTCAGAATCGGAAGGCTGCGTCTGAGTCGCCTGATCCAGAGCTGGCGGAGTTGAATGAAATTCTTGAGGCGTCTAATCAAGCCGGGCGATAGGCCCATCCCATAGCTCATGCGGCTTTGAAAATCCACAAAGAAGAGCGTATGACTGAATCTAATGAAGCTCAGAAGCTGGAAGGCTTGATCTTTCTTCGATCGCCAGGACTTGAGAAATATCGTGATGACGAGGATCGTCCGTTGCGCGAAGGCATGTCTGCCGAGGAGTGCAGGCAAGGAGTGCCGATGGAGATGCTTGAATGTCCATTCCCCGGAAGCAGGCATAAACATGAAAAAAAGATGAACGCTTCGGCATTGCGTCAAGTGATCAAGCATTGGGATGAAACCATATACGGGTTATCTTTCTTGAGAAACCTGTTGCTCAGTGATAAGCCCGCCATGCAGATGACATTGCTCGACTTCTGGGTGGTGGCTAGAGCCGGCGCAACGCTTCCGACGTACCTGATCTTCAGGAACACGGATGCCTGGACAGTCCCTGCATTCATCGCCTCAATTCTCAAAGCGTGTATTGGGTTGTTCTCCGCGTCCCAGCATATGATGCTCAAGAGTATGTCAACCGGGGAATACTCATACAACAGCCGGCCTGATGCCGACTCGATACTTGCTTTTGCGGAACAAAAAGCTCTCCTCGTCGGCAGGACTGAAGTCTGCGCGGGCCCTGCGAATCTTATCAAAGAATGTATTAAAGCCATCATAGAGCCGAGAGCCGCCACTTCAAGCATTCCGAACGTAATTTCAGATACCGGTCAATTCCGGCGGTATGTCAATCAGGAGCAGATCCTCTATATGGTGAACTTTGCCTTTCCAATTATTTCCTACTATCCCGTATCGAACCTGCTCCGTGAAGTCTGCCGGCATGAAGGCGATGAAATGAAGACAGGAGTTCCGGCGAGCCTGGGCCAGTCGATGAAAAAAGCAGAAAAGAATTACCCCGCAATATGCAGGGATGCGGGCGACAAAAGCGAAGAGATGGTCAAGATCTATTCGGACAACATATATGGCCTCTTTGCAGAAATTGATCCGCGCAATCAGGTGACTGCTTATCTTAAGAAGGCGTCAGACCCTGTCGGACCAGAACAGCAACTGATAAAAGACGCCCTATATCAATCGAGTGATCATTGGCGGATAGAAGCAAAAGGAGCGCTCTACCCGGCGCACCTAGCTATGCTTGTTGAAGGGCTGGCATCCTACCTTGTTATTGAAAAAACGAGATTGAAGTTACACGACACGCTTCTATCCGAGATAAACGCTGCGTTGGGTCGAGGAGCCCCGCCTCGGCAGCTCGATCAATCAGACATCACGGCGGCATTCGGCATCACAATACGTGATGTGTTGTGCGAAATTTTTGGCATTCAGATCAAGAACACCGGCGATGAAACCATCATCCAGGCCGGCTCCGAGAGTTTTGTTGTCCGAGACGTCATAAGAGCGTTTTTTGAGGAGCCGCGATGATTAGGGAGGGTACGGATAATTCAGCTTCGCCCATTTTCATAATGGCCAGCGCGCGTTCCGGGTCAACATTGCTTCGATACATAATCGACACACATCCCGATATCTGCAGCCCGGCTGAACTGAATCTAGGAAATCTATGCTCGCAGTTGTTGCAAGTCCATTCCTACACAACGGCACAAGTCTCTACTGCCGTTCAGGAGAGAGAAATACAGCAGAGAATCTACGCGGAGGTCAGGCAAACCGTGTCGGATATTATGCTGTCGTATGCAAGGGCCAGAGATAAGAAAAACTGGTGTGAAAAATCGTCAGGGAATCTTGTTCAGGCCGATACCTTGATGAAAGTATTTCCGGGCGCGAAGTATGTCTGCCTGCATAGGCATTGCATGGACGTAGTTTACTCGCTGCTTGAAATGTCCCGCTTTGGATTCGTTGAATGGACGGTCAAATATGTTCATAAGAACCCTCGTAATATCGTCGCCGCCATGGCGGAGTACTGGGCCGATTATACAGAAAGACTGTTAAGGTTCGAGCGCCAGTACTCTGCCGACTGCTTTAGAATCAAATACGAAACTCTTGTAACGGACCCTTCCACAACGCTGAAACAATTATTTGCTTTTCTGGATGTGGACTGGGATCAAAGCCTCTTGGATAAGATATTTTCTGTCCACCATGATCAGGGACCCGGCGATATCAAAATCTCCTTTGAGAAGGATATTCACAAAAACTCTTTAGGAAAAGGCTCAACGATTCTCGGCAGTCATCTCGGCAGTATGCACGAGAGGGTGAACTTATTGCTTGAAGAATTAGGGTATTCAATTGTCGGGCCTGACTGGAACGTTACGCCGCATACCAATAATGCAGCCACGACCATAACTGAAAATGAAATCTCTTCGAGCATTAGGGAAATATTTACCCAGAAATTCCCACGGCGGTTAAGTGAAAGGAGAAATGTACTGCGTGGGCTTGAAGCGGTCTATAAATTTATTGTTCCTGGCAACGGTAATGGAGTGTGGATGGTTGACTTGAGAGAAGACGTCCGGGTCACAACCGGAAACGGAAATGCAAATTGCACAATCACGATTTCGGCTGGCGATCTGATTGCTATGGTGAATGGAACGCTTAACCCCGGAGAGGCATTCCTGCAAGAGAAAGTGAATGTCGCCGGAGATGGGAATCTGGCAAAGAAACTCGGCGAGATTCTATTCGGCCCATGAAGCCAGCCCATGAAATCTGAATGTTTTAATTCGCCGGAACACTGCCCTCAATTTTTATGGCATGGCATGGTGTTCTCTCCTAGCTCGATGACATCAGTGTATACTAATCTTCTGCGCCTCTGATCGGCGACGTACAGCAGAGCGTAGGAGTGAGGATGAAACCGATATACACGCTGTCGATGGTAACGGTGCTGGTTTCTTTTAGCTGCGGCATACAGCCGCAGGAATCACGATCCTTAGTCTTCATTAATCCCCAATTCCCGGTCAAGGTCACGCGTGATTTAGTCTATGCAACTGCACCTGTGCAAGGCTCGGAAGAGAAGACTTTGCTTCTCGATCTATATGAACCCGACGGAAAAAGCGTGCCCCGCCTTCGCCCTGGGTTTATCGCCATTCACGGTGGCGGCTTAGCCAATGGCGACAAGCAAAACGAAAACGTGGTTGAGCTATGCCGGGAGCTTGCCGCCAGAGGGTATGCCTGCATATCTATAAATTACCGACTGGTGGGAGACGATCCTCCGGTTCAGGGAAGCTCTTCTTTCTACCGCGCGCTCAACGCCGCCATAGAAGACACCGTGCAGGCAGTGACATGGCTGCGCAACAATTCGGATCGTTATAGTGTAGATGCGTCACGAATCGCGGTGGGCGGCAGTTCCGCAGGAGCGCATATCGCGCTGAGATTTGCCTACGGTGAGACATCTAAAAAAGCGCCTGTAGCGGCAGTGCTATCCTGGACGGGCGGGCTAAATGGCGATGAAGATATCATCGAAGGCGACGAAGCGCCCCTGTTCATCGTCCACGGTGTAGATGATGACTCAGTGCCTGTCGCAGAGGCGCGCGCGCTCGCTCAGCGCGCAGCACGAATCGGGCTCGCCTATAAGATTTTCATATGCGAAGGACTCGGTCACCTCGTGCCGCTCGACCGCCGCCCGGCTGGGGTCTCACTGTACGGGCACTTGGCGCAGTTCTTATATCAAAATATTGATATTGTTAATCTGGGGCGGCCGGTTAGCCAGCGCCGGTCAACCGCGCAGAACCGAAATGCGAAAGCAGACTTGCGGGCAGTACAGTGTCCTCGTTAGAGGCCGGTTCTCGGCCCTCGACGTAAGCGCCCAAGCGAGCGATCTCCCTGATTCCTGAGAGTTACCATTATGATCTATATATGGTTGAGAAGAACTACACAATGGGAAGATGAGAAGATTTTCTTCAAGCAGTTAAAGGATGACTTCAGGCCCAAGGTGGAAGCGTGGAATTCTGTATTCAACATGCCATACAACATCTTCCGGCACAGACTCAAGCAAATCGCCCAGCTTAACTTGAGCAGAGTAGAAAACGCACTTTGCACGACAATGGATGAGATACCCAATGGAAGCATTGTCGCCCCAATAGATGACGACGACTGGCTTTCGCCGGAATTAAGCAAAGTACTGGAAACCGAATTTGAGGAGACTAAGACGGGATATTTCTGGGAAAGGAGTTTCCTGCAAGTGTCGTCTAATCTTGGTCTTAAAATCGGTGGATTTGTGCTTTACACTCTCGCAAGGCGGAAGCCAAAGATATGGACCTGTTCGACCAACAATTATGCTCTTATCAAAAATGATACTACGCTGCCCCTGCTGGACAGTCATATGGCAGCCAGCAGATATTTCGACAGTGAGAAAGAAAAGATAAAACGAATCGGCGGACATCTGAGCGTAATGAACAGGACGCTTGCCTCTCAGACCTCTTTGGGTTGGCATAAACCCCAAGTCACGAAAAGGGAACTCATAAGAAATCTCCATAACTATAAAAGAGTGTATTCTGGAATTGAGCTTCCAGAATTGGCCTGGTGTAGACCTTATGTAAAAATGATGGATGAGTTAATGGGTGAGTTGAGTTTAAAGTAGTGTAATGTGGAGAAGTTATGCCGAGGGCCTCAATAGCCTTCAACACAATTTGTGCGTGAAGTCCCGGTAGCGATTTTAGTCAAGTTCACAGACAGAACTTTTCGCGGCTGGATCCCGTGATTATTCTTTCCGGCGCTTCTCATAACGCTATTTCAAATAACGTCGGCTCAATTCAACGTCGTCGGTTTCCCGTTAGGAGCTGTGCCTCTGTTTATCGCAGCTTTGTTATTGATTTACATTTTCCAAACGCGTGGGCTTGTAACAGCTTTGCTGGCATCTGTTGGAGCAGAATTGCTTAATAAGCTATCTGTGCTTCGTCACTTGGGTGGTCCGAAGCTGATAAGCTATCTATCCTGACTCTGATGTTGCCGTTTCCACTAGCGATTGGCCTCTGGGGCTACATCGGAGACCGTGTACTCGGAAGACTCCGTCCAATTGAGACAAGATAAGTCGGATAGGTGACGTGGTTATTGAGTTTGTGAAGGAGACTTGGGCAAGCTTCATCTGCCACGTGAGTAGCTGTCCCGATCAGACCGATCTGTGTTTGATGCGGCCTGAGAAGGGGATTGTTCTATGGTCCGCGCAGAGAAGTCCTGACCTCGTAATGAATTGGCTTCCTTTCTGACGGCTTCCTGAGTTTCTATGCGCAGAAGGCTCTCCTCGGCCATCCCAGCGGCCTCTCTAAACTCCTTCCGATCCGTACTGAAGAAAGCCAGCGTATCAGCGTACTTGTTGACCTCTGCGATCTACTCGCGGCCTAGAGTTGCCGCTACAGCCTTCTCGCGCACTCCGGAAGCGCGATAGAAGTCCTGCGCAATTCTGTCTCTTATGACACTGTAATCACGAGCCTCTCGAGACTGCATATGAGCCATTCTTAGCTGGTCAGCTCTGGCGTCGGCGACAGCTTGTCGCTCGCGCTTCTTCTCCGGGCAATCCGTGAAGTGTCGGATGAGCGTTTCGAGTGCACTCTTTGGCTCGACCTCCCTGACGCTCGTGGTGTACGTCAGTCCTTGGGCATCAGTAAGTGGAAGCTGACGATAGTCGCCGTACTCAATCGTCGCTTTGAGTCGATCGGCAGCCTTAAGCATGTCCATCCTGGCCATTACAGCCTTGCCCTTCACCTCAGACAGAGTTGACCGAGTTGGATTAGCCAGCAAGCTGTCTTTGACTTCGTGATAGACAAATTCGAGGAGCTTGGCGTCCTTGTTACGATTGGCAATCATGCTCATTTTGGCCAACTCGGATCTTTCAAAGACGGGCAGGGGCATCTCCCTCCCCTGTTGAGCACGGGCTTTCTCGGCGTGCTCGACAAGCTTCGAAGCGGTCTCGTACTTGAGCTGGGACGCTGCAAGGTTGTTCCGAGCAGGCCGCTCTACTGAGGCGATCTGCTTCTGTATGTCGTTCTTGGTTTCCTGCAAGAACTCAATCCTGAGTTGAATCACCTCTCTCTTCGTTGGGCGCAGAAAATTGTAGAGCTTGAACTTATCCTCAGTCTCGGTTTTTATCTTTTGTTCGACCTCCCTGAGTGAGACCTTCCCAAAGCCTTCGACGTGAAACTTCCAGAAGTGCCTTCGAGTCTGGAACGCATCAACTTTGGCCTGGGCATCCTTCTGTTCAGCGCCGGCCAATACACGTGTTGACTGAAGCCGGGCGGCCGCGCGGTCGTCGGTGACTGGCAGGTCGCGCGTCTTAGCATACTCCTTCAACTGCTTCCACTCTCCGGTTGTGTAAACGACGTGTGGCACTTTTTCTTTGCCCATTTCCCTTCGAGCCACGAGTGTCTTTTCAAGCGCGGCTGCGAATTCGTGAGCCGTCCTGGCGGCCCATTTCACCTGTGTTGCGGGCGCTTCACTTCGGACAAGGTGAGCAAGTTCCTCGCGAGCAACTTCCGCCTTGGCTAGCAATCGACTGGTTTCCTTCTCTGATCCGGGCCGCATCACCGGCTCAGCTTCTGGACGAACATTGAGTTGTTTGCCCTGGTCCCTGGCTTGAGATCTTTGCGCTGAGAGTCGTTGCTCGGCCAATCGTTCCCTACGATCGTTGTCTCGTTCCGGCTTGGGTGGGATCGGTTCGCCTTTTCGATAAGCTTCGGCTGCTGCGATCTTCCACTGCTTGGTTTCCTCCTTCTTTCGAAGGTACTCAAGGTAGACGCTCTTGTCGCCGGCAAAGGCAGCGTAGATTGTGGCCCATTTCTCATCAATGGTCTTGAATTCATTGTTCTTTAGCTGTATGCGTCTACCATCATACTGCCGGGAATTGAGGTATAGATGGACGTGGGGATGGTCCGTATCGCGGTGGATTGTGGCAAAGGCAATGGCCTTAGGAAATGCCTCCTCGAGGAAGCCGTTGGTCAAATCCCTAATCTGTTGGTTGGTGGCTGGGACATCAGGCCGATCCAAGCTTTAACCTCGTTTCGTTCTGAGCTCGTTTATGAGTCTCGAGCTTGCGAACAAGATAAGAAGGAAAGGGAATGCACCGCCGCGAGCTAGGTGTCTTGGTAGGCTGAAGCGACCATCCACCACCTTTCCTGTTTCGCACGAGAACGCGCTGTATGGTAGCGGTCCCTTTTTTCAAATCCAGATCGCGCCACATAAGGGCGAGGTATTCTTCGGGCCGCATTCCCGTGATAAGGGCGAATTCAAGTAAGAGACCGTGTTTGGTCTTTGCGCACGCTTTCAGAAAAGCCTGTGCCGCTTCCGGGGATAGGGCTTTCATTTTCTTCTTCACCCTGCGTGGAAGCTTCAGTTCGCGGGCAGGGTTACTCGTTAGGAGCTTAAACGGTATCACCGCTTCCTTGAGAGCCTTTTGAAGAACCGCATGAGCATACTGGATTGTTCTGGACGACAAGCCCCGCGCGGCCATATCGGTTATCACGTTCTGTATATCCATCGGCTTCACCGATGTGAGACGCTTTTTCCCAAGTACCGGCCGGAAGTACAAGCGCAAAAGGCTCTCATAATCTCCGTGTGTCCGATCCGAGATTGTGCCCTTTGTCATACTGAGCCACTTATCAAGGTAGCTGTCCAAGCTATCACGGTTTTCAAACGACTCGGTTCCGTTCGCAAGGTCATTCTCGATCTCACGCAACAGTGTCTTTCCCTCGCTTCGAGTTTCTACCTTGCGCCAAATCTGTTTCTTCTTGCCGGTGGAGTCTCGATAGACTTTCCGAATATACAATTTGTGATCTCGCTCAATTAGTCCTTTCATAGCTACACTCCCATCTACACTTTTGTCTTGCATTCTAAGCACAAGAAGCAAACGAGAGTAAACAAGAAAATGCCAAAATGCTGAGGAAAACGTCACATTTTGTGTGCCGACGTTCGCGGGGGTTCAATCTGCCAATGTCTCTTAATCAGCGGGTCGCAGGTTCGAGCCCTGCACGGCTCATTTTCGTTTCAGTCACTTAGCGGCAGTCAATCGGCTGCCGCTTTTGCTTTGTTGCGTCTGGTTGCGTGAAAGAAGCGGGTACACGTTGCTGTGCAACCGCGACGAGAGTCTGTAGCGCAAGCCGGCGCTTGCGCGTGCGGTAAAGGAACATCGCGGCGTGCGGTTCATCGCTCCTGAAGACGGCGACCACGGCGGCACATGGATCGCAGTCAATCAGTTTTCACTGTCGGTATGCTTGCTGAATCGTTATCAAGACTCGAACGCTGCCCGAATGAATCACACAAGCCACGCGCTACTCTTGCTTGACCTGAACCGTGTGACTCAACAACGACTGAAGCTCGCGTGCAATCGAAGACCGCGTCCAGCGCGCTTCGCGAGCCGGTTCGTGCCGGGCGCGCGATTGCCGGCGTACTTGGCGGCGGGTTTGCTCAACACCAGCCTGTGGCGCTTCTCCGTTTATTTCTTTATCGCTGCGGCAGTGTGGACGCCTCTGCTGGTTGGGCGCGCGGTGCTGCTCGGCGGCGAGGTGATAGAGTCCGCGTTGTTGGCGAGGCAAGGTCTCTCTCAAGCATCGCGGCTTGACTCTCTTCACCGCTTCCAACCCCGCGATGCCTGCCGGCGGATTCATAGGTGAATCCAAAGATGATATTCTGCGCGGACTCATAGCGGCCGGGCAATTTCATAGCGAAGTCAGAGTTGATCGAATCGGAGCTAACTTTCTGGAGCGCGCCTTGAGAAAGCCGTGAGCTTCATGGCCCGCAACGGCTTTGGCTTGCCGGTTGTACTGAAGCCTAACGAAGGACAGCGCGGATCCGGCGTTTCAATTATCAGAACTCGCGCCGGCCTGCGTGACTATCTCGATAACACGCATGCGGCTCAGCCGGCCGAGAATGTCACTCGTTGGCTGAAAGAGCCCTGAGCGCTCTGTGTGAACTTGACTTCATTGAGCGGGAATCCACTTTACAATACTCAAAGAAAGCGCTAGATTCGGGCACGCTAGATTTGGGCTTAGGAAGCAGCGGTTCAGTTCAACACGTTATCTGCAAGACTTTACCCTCGTGTTTACGCATCGCCTCTTACCGGCATTTTGGCAGCACTCGGTGAACGAGTTGGACAATCTGGAGCGTTAACGAGAGCGTGCGTAATGAGTTACTCCATAATCGATGCTTAGTAGACGTGAAACAGCCAGAAATTAGCAAGGGTTTCAGAGGCATATAAGTTGATGCTTTCGCGACAGCAAGGACATCGATCGTGCGATAGGAATTGGATTAGACTCCGATTGTTAGTACAACGCTCTGTAATCTATTTGCTCCGCCCCTTGTTCTGGATGGCGTAGGTGCTCACCTGCCTTGTCCCAACGGAGTAGCCATGGAAATCTGGCATTGCTTCCTCGGTAAGAAACCTGATGTCACCATTCTTGATGCGTTAAGCCAGGTGCGCCTTCTCCACCATGCCTGCGAATCATTTCCGCCACGGGGTCCGGGCATAGTGTTCTTTGACGAAGTGAGCGCTCAACTTCTAGATCTGCTGCGTGAAGCCAGCAAGAGCGGAATGGAAAGGGTGCTTGCAATCGCGCTTTCACGCACGGGCATGAAGCCAACGGACATATGGCGCTTGCTCGGCGCCGGTGCTTCGGACGTCTTTGCTTGGGATCACTCCGACGATCCGGCGCGCGAGATTGCAGCGCGCTTTGAGCGTTGGCAGATCGTGGACGAGATTTTGCGATCGCCATTGGTGAAAGACAATCTGGCTGGCGAAAGCCCGGCGTGGATTCGGTCGCTGAGGCAGATCGTCGAGGTTGCTCGTTTCACCGACTCTTCCGTTTTGATCACCGGAGAAAGCGGAACGGGGAAAGAGTTGTTTGCGCAACTAGTTCACACGCTCGATCCGAGAAGGAACAAAGGCAATCTACTGGTGTGTGACTGCACGACAATCGTGCAAGAGCTTTCAGGTAGCGAGTTTTTCGGTCACGAACGCGGGGCGTTCACCGGAGCGGTCTCGGCCCGCGATGGAGCTTTTGCTTTGGCCGATGGAGGCACCCTCTTTCTAGATGAGGTGGGAGAATTGCCGACCAATTTGCAGGCGGAATTGCTGCGGGTGACACAGGAGCACACCTATAAGCGCGTCGGCGGCAATTCGTGGCATAAGACGAATTTTCGACTTGTCTGCGCGACAAATCGCAACCTGGTCGAAGAGCAATCGCGAGGCAGGTTCCGTCCCGACTTCTATTATCGGATCGCGAGTTGGACTTGTAATCTACCGTCCTTGAGTGAACGCCGCGAAGACATAGCTGTGCTGGCAGAATATTTTGTCGGACAACTCTGCCCGGACAATCCACACGAACTTGATGACGCGGTGCGCCAGTACCTCTTGATACGTGAATACCCAGGCAACGTGCGTGACCTCAAGCAATTGGTAACACGAATCGTCCAACGTCACGTGGGGCCGGGACCTATCACCGCAGGTGACATTCCGGAAGACGAAAGACCGGAGGGCGGTGATGCAGCATTTAAGAATTGCTACGAGGTAGCTTTGGAGAGCGCCGTCCACTCCGCGTTAGCATCAGGAGTAAGTCTCAAGGAAATTGAGCGCGCCGCCGGAGAGCTGGCCGAAAGAATTGTGATCGAAGAAGAGAAGGGCAATTTACAGCGAGCCGCAGCGAGGCTCGGCATTACCGATCGCGCGCTACAGATGCGGCGCGCCACCCGCAGACATAACGGCGCAGGTGGAGTCGCGTCCGTCTGAATCGAATGCGCCGCGCGGACAGGATTGGCGCGATTCGCTGGATGGTGCACCAGTTGCAAATTATGAAATCTGCCAGGGATCGCCACGCCCGGCCTGCCGCGCAAATTCGCCGCCTATCCGAGCGGTGAGTGACCCGTGCGGCTGCGAATTGTGGTTTGCTCTTACACGCGAAATCAGCCGCAGAAAATTCGCACCAAGTACCAGGTCCTCGCCGGACGCCGATAAACCCAGGGCCCTTACCTTTGCTAACTCGACACCTGGATGCAGCCACGGCCCGTCGGAACCGAAGAGTACCTTCTTTGCTCCCGCTCTATTAACCGCCTGCTCGAGCAAATCAAATCGCCGGACCCCGGAAGTGTCGGTGTAAACGTTTGGGTGGCGAACCAGGTGATCGATGAGCGCCAGTTGCGCGCGCCAATCGTCGGCAAAACTTCCCAGGTGGGGAATGATGAACGTGACATCCGGATATTCCTGGGCCAGCAACTCTACTAGCGAAACCTCACCCACAACGTCGTAGATCACTGGCAGCGAGAATGCCCGTGCGGCTTCGCACACTTCGCGAGTGATGGGTGCGTCGTGACGATGCACCTTAATACCCACGAAGCCGTGACGCGTTACGGCCTCTTCGACCATCATTCCCACGCGGCCTCGATCGCGTTGGGGATGAATAAAAGCGAAACCGTAAAAGCGATTTGGCCGGCTGTTGACGATTCGCGCCACCTCGCGATTTGCGGTCGTGTAATCGGAATGAAAGGCGGCGAACAGCACCGTGCGATCAATTCCGGCTTGGGCCGCACGCCTCAAATACTTTTCCAGCGGCGCGTTGGTGTCCCAGGGACCAGTGAGCCCATCGCCTCTTCCGGCATGGCAGTGGCAATCAATAATCATGGCCCGTCGCCAGTCACTTGATCGCATTGAGGAACTGTATCAGCTTTCCATAGGCTTCGATCATCCCGCGCTCGGAGCCTTGTGAGCGTTGCTGGTCAGCATCGCGGCTAAGTTTCCAAAATGCAGAGTAGTTTTTGGTCCTTTCCAGCTGTTCAAACACTCGACGTGTGCACAGGAAGTAATCATCAGCAACAGTCGTAATACCCACCGCTTTGACTAGCTGCCTGACGGCAGCCAACTCATATTTGTAAGGAATGGGTTCAATGCTCTTGATTTTTTGGCTCTTAAGAATCTCTTCGGTTATGAACTGCGTGAAGCCTTCAGTAATGCCAAAGCCATAGAGGGTATGGAAGCTGCTGAGCGGACCTCTAACAGGGCAGCAAAACATGTGGACCGCTTCGTGCACCGCCGAACCAACATGAACTTGTAACTGATTATTGATCGATGGCAGATAGAGTTTTTGGTTACGCTTGTCGAGAGTTCCACCGATATCCGGCCCCGGAAGGCTGCCATAGATCCTTTGGTACATGAGACCAAAGCCATCGCGAGTCTGAATCAGAGCAGCTCTAGAAAAGCGAAGCGATTGGTTGGCGCGGTAGTGGTCGATAAAGTATTTCTGAAACGGCGATTGCTCAACAAGGATACGGTCGATATCTGCGAAGTCCCCTTTGCCAACAAGAGCTCTCGAGTTCGTCCATCCACGTCTTTCGCTCACCGATACGGCTTTGCCTGGCGCGTGCCTACTTAGAATTGCTTCAATCGTCCGCACGTATCTGTTTGGGTCATGCCTCTCATCACGACCCACGCTGCCTTCCAGAAGCGGCGCAGCTTGAGTCGGTGGCTGGCCTGTGGCTGTGTAGTAGAAGAAGACCACTGGAGCAGACTTGAATCCAAACCGTTGATGAACTCGAGGATTCACTCTCGGATCCCACTGCACATGATAGAACTTTACTGGGCCTGTCGGCCCTTTGCTAAAGCGATCCGCCATGGACGTCACAACGGTGGCTGCCTCAGCACAAGACGGGCATGAATCTGCCCAGAAGGCAACGACGATAACCTTGTTGCGGTCATGAAAGATATTCCAGAAGTTTGCATCAACCAACGGCCTGACCTTCGTCTGGCTCGCAAAGATTTGCTTTGCCGTGCGCGCGGTTGCCGGCCCGGTTTCGTAATATTCGAACTCGCTTTCGAGTTCAAACGGCGAATTGAGCCCCTCGATTCTCGAGGAGCCCTCGTACTTCGACGTTGAATGGTGGAATGAATTCCTCATCATCTCAGCCTTCTAAAAAGAAACTTCCCCGTTTCATAAGAAGAACTCGCCTAGTTCCTCTCTAACCGCCCTTCCTGCACAACCGTCGCTTTCCAGTACAGGCGCGACCCGACTGTTTCTTTCGAACACAAACTGCACGATGCAATCAATGCCGCCGAACTTTCCACGATTCATAACGTGTTCCGTAACGTACTTGCCATAGAAAATATGGAAAGGTTCGTGCATGAGGGTGGCAAGCACGCCCGTAGTGTTCCCTGCCCTCATGTCGTCCCAGAAAGCGTCTCCCAAACATACCACCTGGCTGTTTTGCGGTGCCACACTTTCGTCTCCCCAACTCGAACAGCCAGAGCCACTCGAATCGTTACCGCAATCGGGGCAATTGGTCGAATTGATTGTGCAGAAGTATTTGATCGTTCCGCTGGCGAGGAGATCGGCAACCCGTCTACAACGAGTTGCCACTACATCGCCGCGGTCTTTTATCGTTGCTGTTTGTTTCAACCAGTTAGGAACAACCTCCGGCTTCACGCGAAATATTTTCTGAAACCTGTTCCTGGTCGTGGTTGTGCGGCTCCCCTGCTTGAGGCTGGTTGACGCGCTGCGCAGCATCGCAATCGCGAGCCGAATTTGGACATTGATGATAGCCAAGGCCTCAGCCTTGGTTTTCCCTGCCCGTCTTAAGGCTGCGTTGCATTCAGCGGGATCCCCCGAGAAGTCTCTGACGTAACGGAAGATTGCGTTCGCAGGTGAGGCTTCTCGCTCCCATATGTTGGTGGGAGAATTCCGTTCAAGCTCAAACGACTCGCGATCAAGATTGTAACCCTCAAACTCATACGCGCCAGAATCTGCCTGAGGCTGATGACAGTGGCAGTTTCCGCGCCCTCTCGATCCTGCACTATTCAATCCGCTTTCCCAGTTCTCAAATTCTGATTGGAGACCAAACTCGCCTGAGGGAAGCCCATATTCCTCCAGGAGTTCACGAGCGTCGGCGTCCGCTCCGGGTGGATTCTGCGGGGGAGCACCAACCACCATACCGCCAGCGGCGTCGGAGGCATCGACTCCCTGATTTGCTGGAGCAGCGCCGGTCATGTCGACACCCGGATCGATTTGCATACCACTGTCGGAACTGGTCGTCGCCACCAGCGCTTGTTGTGTGTCGGGGCCCACGTAGCCGGTAGCGGGAAGTCCATAGCGTTGTTGAAAATTACGAACCGCGGTCCGAGTGGCAGGACTCATCACGCCGTCCACCGGAAGGTTCTGGTTAAGGATGCGATTCAGAAAATGTTGAACCCAACGGATCTGTTCGTCTCTCGTTCCCGAGCCGGGCGCAAAAGGATTCTGATTCCGCCGTTGCCAGTACCATGGAGCATTGCGATAACCTGGCCGCCATTGCATTGGTTGGCGCCAGTAGTACGGCGATCGCGCTGTGTATCCTGGTCTCGGATACGACCACGGTGTGTAGCCCGGTCTCGGATACGACCACGGTGTGTAGCCTGGTCTCGGATACGACGACGGTGTGTAGCCCGGTCTAACCGCTGGCCAGGATCTATACGCGGGTCTGAACAACGGCCGCGTTGTGTACCCCGGCCTGATCCAGGGCCGGGGAGTTGGAGCGGCCGGCCATGCCGTTCTGGTTCTTACTGTTGGCTGCGAGAGCCAGGCGGCACCAGGTCGCGCAACGGCCCGGTGATCTCGAACCACTGGCCTGCTCCTGCGAAACTCCGCTTCTTCGGTTTCCAATAAGGATGGTTGCTCATCGAAAGTTTCGAATTCAAATTCTTCGTTCATCATTCACCTCGCGTTCTAGGAAGGGACTAATCTACTCAATGATCACGGACTCGTCTGCGTAACAACCTGAGTGAATCCGTGTTGACAATGCGTGCCCGGCACGCGGTGTTGGGCGTCGACGTTTTCTAAAGGGCAGATCACCCTCTTCTGTAGGGATTAAGTGCACGCCGGCGTGATCCCGGCAGCGCCCCAAAGTTCACGCCTCCTGTTGTCAGCGATCTGTTAACCGGAGCACATGGCAGCTCCATCGACGATTCTTGCGCGGCAATGCGTTCTTCCAGCAGCAAAGAAGGCTGAGCGTAACGAGCCGGTGCGGTCCGGAAATCGACGATGTCTTCTGATAGGTCAACACCTGTCGCTGCCATATAGGCGTGGATGTAACCCTGAATTTCAGGTCTCCAGTAGCGTGCCCATGTTTTCGCGTTGTCCTGATCAATGTCGGTGTCGTTCCAATTGCCGTACCGAACCGACAGAAGAATCTGCTCGCCATATACCGCCAGGTTTCGGAAATGCGTGATCGTAGTGTCCGTCCAGCCCTGCAGCTTCTTCATGGTATCCACCTGACCCATCCAAGTTTCGTTGTAAGGAACCATTAAGCGACCACGCAGGAATTCTCGAATCTCTGGCCTGCCAAGCATGAATTGCATCATCAGCATCTCAGCGCGCGCGGTCCATGGGAGATCGCCGAACTGATTGTGAGCACCTTCGGCCAGCAGCAAATGCACTTCGCGCAAAGAGCTCAGCAGCGCGAAGCCGTCAGCGACAACGGTCGTGTCGGCATCCTCGCGATAGAAGCCCGCGGTGCGGTAAAGCAGATTGTGAAATGCCTCGATAAACTTCGAACGGCTGTCGGCCGACCGCAGTTCCGGCACAGCTTTGCCGATTATCTTCAACCCATAATGGTGATCGTATTCGTACGCTCGCCGTGGAACTGTTAAGCGGTTGTATTCGTCCTGAATGTATCCCCAGAGCAGGTTGTTCAAGGGCCGCAGCGGATCGATTTCCAGATTGGCCAGCGGATCACGTTCTTGTGGACCACGCCGGTTTTGAAACCGCATGCAGATAGCATTCATGGTCTGTACGAGCATTCCTTCCTCGTGCCAGTAAGACCAGATCAGTTCAAGCATGCTTGGGCAACTAAACCTGTATGTCAGCGATCCCAGCCAGAATGGGGAAATCAGTTCCGAGTCGACGACCAGCGCATTCACTATTCGCTGCAGATAAGGCAGTGGGCCACTAAGTTTGTCGCCAAGATACCTTCGTAGGCGGCATGTCAACTCATCAGATGTTTCATCGATCCGTGGATCCGCGGGCAAAAGAGCGCCTTGCGTGCCAGTTTCTGGGTCTCTCGGGCTTCGGATGACGACGCCCGTCTCGAGGAGCAGAAAAGCCTGTGTCGCATACTTGAGCAGGTTATAGGCGTCAACACCGTATCCGGTAGGCGAGGCCAGCAGCTCCGCGCGTTTGGTTTGAATTGCCTCCGCGATGTCGGCGAATCCATCGTCTTTCTCAACAGAAACTGCGTGGTCAAGTACACTCTCGTTGCAAAGGACGCGTTTTATGAACTCCTCATAGCGATCACCTCGAATCGCCGCAGTGCGATTGCGAATTGCCGCCCAGAGCGCAGCATCATCAGTTAACACGACGTCAGCTGGCTTTAGGGAGATTCTTCCCGCTACATGAAGTGGATCGTTCCTACTACCGTCGGGCGTCCGCTTACTGCGGTCTGCTGCTTCCAAGTTCGTCGGCATTGCCAGTTGGGCCTTCGTTCGCGACTCACGGGCCTCCGGTTTGTCCGTTGTTTTCTTGTCTGCCATATTGCCCCCTTAGTTTGTATCGAAGAAATTTGACGGCGCGGCAGGGCGTATTAGCGCCGGCTTGGCGCAATAAACTGCCGTGTCGAGTGTGTCCCGTAACGCCCAGTGATTGAGCATCCTGGAAAAGATATCTCCCTCAGCTTCAGGGGTGATGAAACCCGCGGCGCGCGCCTGGCCGATTACCGCAAAGACCATCGTCGGTGACGCTTCGTACATCCGGCCCGGAGAAGACTGCCAGGATCGAAAGATCGCGCTGAGCTTGATCGGTTGCAGTTGATCAGTTTCCAGAGCCTCCTTCAAGGAAGCGCCATTGAGCGACTTTGGCCGGTGATGTGCGATCAGTGTCGCCAGGCCCGGCATCGTCTTTTCAAGTAAAGCCATCGTCTCGCGCTTACTGCTGTCGAGATCAGTCGGCGGGTAGTAAGACAGCCAGATGTTTTCCAATGTGTCCCATTGCGGATGTGGAAACAGTTCGCGTCCCATGGCACAACTCAATCGCACGCGCAGCCAGGGAACCGGATGCGGATCGTCAAGGTTCAATCGAAAAACAAAATACCGAGGCAACGCTACAACTCCCATCAGGCCCAACGTCGAAGTGATTCCAACTCTGGCGACAGACCAGAAGTCGGCGACTATTTCTGAGATACAACGATCCCAGTACCTCCAGGTTATGCTTTCCGAGCCGCCCCGCTGCTGCCGCCGACGCAACTGGGGACGGATTGATTCAACCAAATCGAGCAAGGAAGCTGCTTGATGTCCGACCTCGTGAATTAACGACGAAGCGATGCCGCTACCGATCATTCGTTCGCGTGGCATGCGGATGATGGCCACCGGATTGTCGCCCCCTCCCGGCAGTCTCGTTCGAGCCCGTCGAATGGCGGCGCCATGACTGCGATCCAGAAAGGTGATTAGTCCGGGCAAAGCGTAGTAGTTGCCGTTAAGTGAAAGTGCGTCGGCGGCCACGATGTCCAGGCCCGCCAGCCAGATCCCTGTTTCCTGTTCACTACGCTGTGTCAGCACCGCGGCAAATATGTCGAGCTGCGACAACGTGGCGTTGAAGCGCATGCGCAACATGCTGAAGCGCCTTTGTGCGGCTTCCGGCGTAACCAACTGACCGGCAGGACTGCGCAGCCAATGAATGAACTTGATCACCATCTGATGAACCTTGCGGCGGCCGCTAATGAGGTATCGATCAATTGCACTCAGTGACGCGGGCGGCAACGCCGCGGCAGGCACCATCGTTTGCTGTAAAGCGAAAGGTTTGACTCGGCCCAGTCTGACAAGCAGTGCCCGCGCCTCGTTTTCTACTAAACTCAGCGCGTAGGGAACTATTGCCGGCGGAGCCGCAAACGATTTGGTTGGCTGGGGTGTCATTGTTTTAGACCCCAAGCAGAAGGATTGCGTTTCCGCGTCGGACCCAACGTCCTTTGTTACCGCGCGAGCATGAACGGCATCGTCTTGAGGAATATCGAGACCGACCGCCTCGCCACAGGCCAGGCGCATATTGTTGCGCCGCCGCCGAGAACGCTTCGTGGGCCACTTGCTCAGGCGGGCCATAGTCAGCGGCCTGCGCTGCATTCCTTGCGGCCGCGCCGCCCAGGCGAACTATTTGCTTCGCGACTTCGAACTCCTGATCTTCGTAACTCAATCCTTCAAGTTCCAACCCAAGCACTTCGCCGGCGGATGAGGTAAGTCGACCTCCGATTACTCCACCAACGCCGGGGACAATCATGTTGCCAATCGCGCTGCCTAACATCGGCATTGCTTTTTTCGCTAGTCCCTTTACCTGGTCCATCAGATCCTGACCCAGTGCAGAGCTAACAAACGCGCCCGCCTTCTTGAAAAGTTTGCCGAGAAATTGTTCCAACTCCGCTTCATTCGAAACAGACAGTAATTCGGCCGCCAGCTCCATCTCCTCAGCTTCGCTGAAGGTGCCTTCCGGGCTGTATTCGCTGTAAGTTTCAAACTCACCTGGGAATTCATAATTGCCTTCGAACTCTTGTTCGAATTCACCGGCCGCATATTCACCTGGATACGCCCCCTCATACTCGCCCTCATATTCGCGTCCATACTCTGTGGCAAATTCGCTGGCAGGCTCTCCGTAGCTCGACTCCAGGTTGGTGCGATCAATGTTGTGCATGGATTCCTCCTTTTGGATTCTGTCGCTTGCGCGAAAGCGCGTTCTCGTCTTCGGCGTGTACCCTGTGCACCGGCCGTGCCACCGTAAGCCGCAGAGTTTTCCGTATTGCCGCGAAGGAAGCTTCGCGAGAGATATGTGAATGAATGGTCGGTGGAGGGAAGCGACCTCACAAACTTGTATAGCTCAACAATCGACACTCCACACCGACGCAGGATTGGTGGAGCCGTTGCGGTTTTCAGCGGCCTGCCAGGCATGGAGTGTCGTGGAAGCCGCAGCGCGAGAAGGTCAAAATCTCCTTTCGCTGCGGACGTGGTATCTTTTGAAAAGAGCTGCTTCGGGCGAGAACTTGGGCCGGTCTGCACTCTCTTGGCTTGGTCAGCTTGTTGTAAAACGCATTGAAAAACAGAATGGCCCAATTGCGAAGCAAACTTCGGCGGGACGCGGGCGTTGAAGGTCGGAACGAAGCAAGATTCGCCGGCGCATTCCGGGAATTCCCGATTTTCACGGTCCTCCGTGCTGGTGCGTTCGTGCGATTGTCTGTGTGAATCACGAGCCCTCCACGGCTCATAAATGAATTCAGTCTAAGTTAGAGCCGCTTTCAGGGGCGGCTCTAGCTGTCTCTGGTGATGTTCGGCACGCAAGATCAAAGCGTGGATCGATCACACACTGTCGAGGTGTGGCTGAGAGTCGACACAATCTGTCCTATCGATTGCAAAGGCGCTGATGAAAAAAAACAAGACGGCTCGCCGATTTACCGTTTCGTTGACACTGTCTCCGGGGCTTTGCAATAATCCGAGGGTAACAACGGCGTTGATAAACAACGCGCACGCGCCCGTAGCTCAGCCGGATAGAGCGCTTGCCTACGAAGCAAGAGGTCGCACGTTCGAGTCGTGCCGGGCGCACTCTAGAATGACCGTTTAGAGGTGGCTAACCAGCCGCCTTTTCTTTTTGGTGTGCCTCCGGGGTGCGCAAAAGCAGCGTTGGATCCTGGACTCTCCACTCTTGTGGAACGCATGCCAACCGTTCCCGGCGAGTTCATCAACGATCTCGTAATTGGGAATGATCATAACGCCACCGGCTACTGTCGCCCCAACGATCGTAAGAGATTTGATTCTCAAGCCTGCCGCACGGCCGCGGTATTGGCTATATGACTTGTTCCTCTCTACCAATCGCAGACGCCATCAGGTAGACTGAGCCGGAAATTGGCTACTGCTCGTGCTCGATCGGACTTTGAGTGCCCTGTTGCTTATTCCGGGAAACGGATGTGAAGCATATCTCAGTTTTGCCAAAGACGAGATATGCCGCTTAACATTTTTGAGTTGTCAGGCATGTGCCCAAGCCGTATCTGGACGCCCTATGAAGTCGCATTCATCGCACAATGTAACGCAACTGTTGATCAACTGGAATGCCGGAGACCAATCGGCGCTCGAAGAGTTGGTCCCGCTGGTGCACGCCGAACTGCACAGGCTGGCGACGCGGTACATGGGACGGGAACGCGCAGGGCATGTGCTGCAGCCGACGGCGCTGGTCAACGAAGCTTACATGCGCTTGATTGACTGGAAGAACATCGAGTGGAAAAACCGCGCGCAATTTTTCGGGGTCTCAGCGATGCTGATGCGGCGGATTCTCGTTGATTTTTCGCGACGGCGGCCGCGCGTCGCGCGCCAAACCGCGCCCCACGTCTCGCTTGGTGAAGCCCTTGCGATCAGCGCCGGACGCACCGATGATCTAGTCGCCGTAGATGATGCGCTCACCAGCCTTGCGGAGATTGATGAGCGTAAGAGCCGCATCGTCGAACTGCGCTTCTTCGGCGGATTGAGCAACGAAGAGATCGCCGAAGTGATGCAAATATCGACGATCACCGTGATTCGCGAATGGAACAAAGCGAAAGCCTGGCTCTATCGCGAACTGGACCGCCGGTCTTAAGGCGCTTAACCCCACAGTATGGATTCTGAACGCTGGGCCAAAATAGATCGAGTGCTTGATCAAGCGATGGAACGCCGGCCCGAGACGCGCGCCGACTTCCTGGCCGCCGCGTGCGCGGGCGACGATGAATTAAGGCGCGAAGTCGAGTCACTGCTTGAAGCTCACTCGCGTTCTGACTCGTTTCTCAGTGTTCCGGCGCTCGATTTTGCGGCTCGCAAACTCGCTGATGAAACGCACATCTCACTTTCCGGAAAACGGTTCGGATCTTATCAAGTGATCTCGGTGTTGGGCGTAGGCGGGATGGGCGAAGTCTACCTTGCGCGCGATGAGCGGCTGGGGCGCAACCTTGCGCTCAAGCTTCTGCCTAAACGATTCACCTGGGACACGGACCGCGTCCGGCGGTTTGAACAAGAAGCCCGCGCCGCGTCGGCGCTCAATCACCCGAACATCATCACGATTTATGACATAGGCGAGTTGGCCGGAACCTATTTCATCGCCACCGAATATGTGGAAGGGCTGACGTTGCGCCAATTGATAGACCGGGGTCCGCTTCGAGCCAAGGACACGATTGCCATATGCTCGCAGGTAGCTGACGCCCTCGACGCCGCGCATGAAGCCGGCCTGGTCCATCGCGATATCAAACCGGAAAATGTAATCGTGCGGCCGGACGGATACGTTAAGGTGCTGGATTTCGGACTGGTCAAACTTACCGAGAGGGGACTGCTGCTTGAAAAAGAGTCCGGGTCGAGCGATCCACACAGGACGAGCCCCGGCACAGTGCTCGGCACAGTCTCGTATATGTCGCCGGAACAGGCATCCGGAATCGAGGTCGATAATCGCAGTGATCTGTTCAGCCTCGGCGTGCTGATGTATGAACTCCTGACCGGCGTCGTACCGTTCAAGGGAGACTCCACCGTTTCCACCCTCGATGCGATCATTCACAATCAACCTGCGCCGCTTCCCGGCACGAACGCGGATGCGAACCCCGAGATGGAACGCATCGTCAATCGCGCGCTCGAAAAGGACCGTGACCTGCGTTATCAGACTGCGAGTGATTTGCGGTCCGAACTGAAACGCCTGCAGCGCGAATATGATTCGGCTTCGATCAAGTCCGGCGCCGGCGCCTCCGGAGCGAAAGCGGTCAAGCCATCGGCCCGGTTCATCAGCAAACCTGTGCTCGCTTTTGCGGCGGCAATTCTCGTTCTGGCGGCTTTGTCAGTAGTTTGGCTGCTGAGTCGAACTGAAAGGATCGAACCTTCGCCGTGGCTCGCCGCGCGTTCTACTCAGATCACGGATTTCCCGCATGAGGAATTCTTTCCCAGCCTCTCTCCTGATGGCAACACTATCGTTTACGCGCGGCGGAGCGGCAGCGACTGGGACATCTTTACGCAACGCGTGGGCGGCTTCAATGCGCAGAACCTGACCGACAGTTTTTCAGGCGACGACACGCAACCGGCTGTTTCGCCAGATGGCGCATACATAGCCTTCCGCTCGGAGCGAGACGGCGGCGGAGTCTTCGTCATGGGAGCCTCGGGCGAGTCGATCAGGCGATTATCCGATAGAGGTCCGGCTTATCATCCGGCCTGGTCTCCCGACAGCCAGGAGGTTATTTACACCGAAGAGAGAGTGAGAGATCCGCGTGACCGCACGATTTCGCCGCGTCGTCTTTGGGCGGTCAACATTAAGACGCTCGGAAAACGGCTCATCAGCACAAACGACGTGGCGCAGCCTCGATGGTCGCCCAACGGCCATCGCATTGCCTACTGGGCGTCGGACGAGAGCAGTCAGCGTGATGTCTGGACCATGAGCACCAGAGGCGACAGCGTCGTGCAAGTAACCAACGATGCGGCAATCGACTGGAACCCGATCTGGTCGCCCGACGGCAAGCATCTTTACTTCGTCAGCGACCGCTCAGGCGGAATGCAAGTGTGGCGCGTCGCGATTGAAGAACAAACGGGCCGAGTGCTTTCCGCGCCGGAACTTGTGCCTACGCCGTCTCCCTTCAGCCAGCACATCGACCTTTCGCGCGACGGCAAGCGCCTGGCTTTCACGAATGTCAGTCTCAAACGCAATCTCTACCGCGTCGAAATCGATCCCAGCCGCGAAAAGATCATCGGACAGCCGGTGGCCGAGACTCAGGGGTCGAGACAGGCGACGGACCTGGATGTTTCGCCCGACGGAAAGCACATCGTGTTTACCACGGTGGGAGATAACCAGGAAGACCTGGCCCTGCTCAACAGCGACGGCACCGGAGAGCCTCGGCGGCTGACTGATGACGAATACAAAGACCGAGGCCCGCGATGGTCGCCCGACGGGAAACGGATCGCGTTCTATTCCACTCGCAGCGGCAGTTTTGAAATCTGGCTTATCAACGCCGATGGGACCGGCTTGCGGCGCCTGACCGAAATGGGAAATGACAAGGCATTCAATCCTGTGTGGACGCCCGATGGCAAAAAGCTCAGCTTCGCCAACATCCGGGGCGAAGCCTGGCTAATCGAACCCGATAAGCCGTGGCTCGAGCAGAGTCCCCAAATGCTCAACCCCAAGCGTGAACCGCCGCTTCAATTCTGGCCTGCCGACTGGACTTCGGACGGACGCAAATTGGTGTTGGGGAGTAATCTCGATCAGCAATCTCTGGTTATCTCTGTCTTCTCATTTGATACAGGCAGTGTTGAGAAGATCAGCGATGTCGGCGGCGTCTCTATGGACTGGTTCAAGGATGATCGCCGGATGCTCTTCATCCTTGATGGCACGGTCTGCATAACGGACACCGCGACGAAGAAACACCGCCTCCTTCTTTCCCACGCGCCCGATAGGATCATAAAATTGAGGCTCTCGCCCGACAACCGCTGGCTTTACTACATACTGGAATCTGTCGAAGCTGACATCTGGCTGCTCCAACAGAAATGATTCGTCTCGCTCATTCTTAGGACGTAAGCCGGCGGCGAAGATTGTCCTCATAAGGCGCCATTTTACTTGCGTGGTTCAAACTTGATTGCAGCGAAGTTGAGAGAGAATTGGTCCGTCGGCACAATGTCTCCACCACCTTTAGCCCGTTGTGACTGCTCATCGGTGACAGGCAGGTCGGCAAGCTCTTCGGCCCGCGGGTTGATCTTTTCGCTCAACAAGTCTTCTCTCTTTTTCGTGTTCATCTTAACTCCTTTCAAAAAGTATATGCTGGTTTCAGTTATCAATTACACCGGCCAAAATGGTCCGGGTCTTATCTGCGCTCACCTATAAAGGCGCAATATGGCGGTGAAACTATCATCGAGCGATTCACCGCCTGCTGACCTCTTCCGACACATCACTGAAGTTTTCCTTCAAGCTTTATGCTGATCGTCATAGGGAGTGTACTTGTACTCGATCTTAGTGAAGTTGATAGCCAGCGATCCGCCCTTAGACTGTCGGGCCTGCTCGTCGGTGACGGGCAAGTCGGCAATCTCTTCGACCTGCGGGTTGATCTTTTCGTTCAACAAGTCTTCTCTCTTTTTCGTGTTCATCTTGGCTCCTTTCAAAAAGTATATGCTGGTTTCAGTTATCAATTACCCGGCATCGTTCACGGCAACGATACGGCTTCGAGCCTGATGTTGACTGAAACCGGATCGGCGCGTTGCTTTACAGATCGACGGGTCTCCGTATGGAAACGTACTTATACTCGGGATCAGTGGAACCGAGCTCGCCGCCTTTAGTCTGTCGCGCCTGCTCGTCGGTGACGGGGAGGTCGGCAAGCTCTTCGGCCTGGGGATTGATCGTCAAATTCTCTTTCTTTTCTGTCTTCATCTTTATCTCCTTGAAAAATCTATTCTGGTTTTTTGTTACCGAGCGCCCGGCCCGTACTGATGGGCCTGATCTGCGCTCACTTCTAAAGGCGCAATAACGCCGCGAAAACTATCATCGAATGATTCATCGCTTGCTGATCTCGCTCGGCACATCTGAAAAATTCTCTCTCAACTGCCGCAGCGGTTCGAAAACGTATTCGATCAGCGAACGATTGCCGATGACGATCTCCGCTTTGCCACTCATGCCCGGCAACAGCGGGCGCGACTGGGCGTGAACGATCATTTCACTGTCGGCTATTTCAACCTGCACCTTGAATGACGCGCCTTCTTTCGTTTCAACGGCCGCGGGGCTGAGCAATGCCACGCGCCCGTGCCTCACGCCGTAGCGCTGGTAAGGAAAGGCGTCATACTTGAGCTTCACGCCTTGATCCCTCTTCAATTTCCCGATGCCTGCTTCGGGCACTCTCAATTCCGCCAGCAGCGTTTCGCCCGCGCAGACCAATTCCGCCACTGTGCTGCCTTCCTGGAGGACCGCGCCGGTGTTTTTTACATGCAACCTCAGAATCGTTCCCGCGCAGGGCGCCGTCAGCCGAACTTCATTTCCGTCACTACCGGCAAGCCCCGATCGCAGCGAGGCAATTCGAATATCTCCGGTCGCCGTCTGTTCCCTGTAGATCCTCTCTACCTCGTTGAATTCAGCCCGGCGCACCGAGGAATTGATCTTTACTTTTTCAGTCGCCGCACGCGTTTCGTTTTGTTCGGCGATGAGCCTCTCAAGCTCCGCGGCCAGATCCGCGACCTCGAGTTGCTTCTGTGTCAATTGCGCGCGGCTGGTTAAGCCCTCGCGAAAGAGTTTCTCGTAGCTGTCCGCCATCTGATTCAACAAAGACAGTTGCCGGCGCTTGAGCACGATCAGGCCTTCGATGTGCACGACGCGGGCGGCGAGCCTGTGTAACTCCTGCTCGTCGGCGAGAGTTTGAGCCGTGAGCTTCGCCTTCGCGTTCATGAAGCTCTCGCCCGTGCCAGCGAGTTGCGTTTGGACGGTCATCAACTCCGCCGCGCGGTCGCCGGCCGCCTCTGATCTGAGCGTGGCTATCACATCGCCCTGATTCACCGGCTGACCTTCGCTGACAAATACTTGTTTCACGATGCCCGGCCGAGTGGCCTTGATCGGGTCGGTCCCTCGCGCGGGCACGAGCACAAAGTCCGCCGTTACCGTTTCGGGCAGCTTGATGACTACCGCCGAGATTGCGCCGATCAGGACGATTGCGATGATGGCATAACTGAGTCCGCGCGCGGCCCAGTGAGGCGGCGCGAGGGTGAGGAACGTGTTAGCGATACGGCGTTCGTCGTTCATAACAGCAGAGTCAGCGGCCATGATGAAACTCCATGTAAAAAAAGCGATCTGTAAATGTACGGCGAGGCGATGAGAGGCATTGCCCTGCCATCGCCCATCTCGCCGTCGGAGCCTGAGATACCCTTGAAGAAACCTCTACGTTGGTGACGGTGCCACCTTTGGTCTCATCAGCCTGCTCATCAGCGATTGGTAATTACGTGAATCGGGACGTAGATCGTATGGTCGACGGGGCCGCCTTTGACCTCTGCTGCCTGATCTTCATTGACGGTCAAATCTTCGATCACGGAATGCTGGTTGTTAGCTTCACGATTCTCTTGCTTCTTCATAACGTCTGTCTCCTTTTCGTTGATGTCTAATCGATTGAGCGCATCATTGTGCTCATTGACATAAGTCACACCATGTAACCTGGGAAGTGAGCCGCATTGAATTCCGGCGCGCCGCCCTAAAAGGCGTTATCCGGCGGGCGTCGCAGAAAAAAGATTCCCCATGAATGCTCCCTCGTGTCTTGCGTATGCTTGACCGGCCTTCGCCTCATCGGCTTGCTCGGCGGTCAATGGGAGATCTGCCAGTGACTCTGTCTGATTGTTGGCTTCACTACTGTCTTGCTTGTTCAAAACGTTTTTCTCCTTTTTGAAAAACATTAATGGTTATCGGCTCATCGCCCTCGCTACTTACGGATTTCCGGGACTTCAACTTTGATTGTTAACTCTCTGATCTCGATCGGACCGCCTTTCACTTCTGCTGCCTGATCTCGATTGACGGCCAAATCTTCGATCAGGATTTGCTGGTTGCCGATCTCCAGGTTGTCTTGCTTGTTCATAGCGTCTGACTCCTCTTAGTGATGTTTAATCGATTGAGCGCATCATTGTGCTCACCTGTTAAGGCGCAAGTGGGCGGCGAAAACTATCATCCTCCACTGCCGCGTTTCAGCGTGACATCAGTCGCCTGATAAATACCGAGTGAGCCGCCCTTGATTTCGGCGCGTGGTTCCATATCGCCAAGCGTGTTGTCTTGTGCCCCGCTTCTGGATTCATCATCCTTCGGGCGATTGCTCTGGACTGCTAAGGCGCCTGCTTTGTTCTCCTGAGGTAACTTCTGTCTCCTTTTCATTATCGTTCCACCTTCTTCATAAAATTGAAATCCGTTACCTCGCATCTCCCGATCTGTGAGTCGGTCCCGGCTTTGGTATCTTCGGCCCGCTCTGTGGTTAACGGAAGATCGGTCAGGGACTCCTGCCGGAGATTGGTTTCACGACTGTCTTGCTTCTTCATAACTTCTCTCTCCTTTTTATTGAAACTTCGCTACGTCACTGAATGCGCCAGCGCCTGACGGTTCGTAAAAGGTCAGACGCTGACGCGTCGTCATGCGGCTGAAGCCCGACTTGGCAGGGGGCTTCAGATCTCAATCTGTTTCTCATACCCGCGGCTGGTTACGTCTCCCTCGATGCCCCGATAGTTTTGAAAAATGGGGCCGCCTTTGACTTCTGTTGCGTGGTCTTCGTTGACGGTCAAATCTTCGATCACGGATTGCTGGTTGTTTATGTCCTGGTTGTCTTGCTTGTTCATATCTACGTCTCCTTTGAGTTGAATGTTAACTACATGTCATTGGTCGAGCGCAGTTGCGAACCGAGCACTTCGGCAGCCATTGTCTTGCCCGTCCCGCTCGCTTTGGTCTCACCCGCCTGCTCATCGGCGAGCGGCAAATCTGTCAGGGCTTCCGCCTGAAGGTTGATTTCGTGGTTCGTCGCATTTTCTTTCCCTGTTGTTTCCATTCTTAATCTCCATTTCATGCGCTCATCAGCTCGTTCCCAAAGGTGCTTTCCCTGAAATGCGAATCTCTTGATCCAGCTCCTGGGCCACCTTTGGTCTCATCAGCCTGCTCATCAGCGACCGGCAAATCTGTCAGGGCGCCGGTCTGAAGGTTGATGTCGTCGTTTCTTACATTCTCTTTTGCTTTCATCGTTAATCTCCTTCAATCGAGAATTGTTACTGTTGCTCCGCGCCGGCTGACTCTATTGCAGAGACGCCTCCTTATTTAGTGACACTAGCGGTAAGGTGAAGGTCCTGAAACGAAACCTTGCCTGCACCGCCGCCGCCGCCGCCGGTTCCGGCTTTGTTCTCTTCGGCCTGTTCGTTGGTCAACGGCAAATCGGCCAGCGACTCCGTCTGGATGTCGTCTTCATGATTGTTTTGCTCCTTCATAACATCTGTCTCCTTTCGTTTCAAAGTTCGTTGTTTTCCAGAGCGCATCTCTCGCGCTCATCTGCTAAGGCGGAAGCAATCGGCGAAAACTATCATCAGAAGAAAAACAATTCTCGATGATAGTTTTCTGCGTTGCGCTGCGCCTTAAACAGATGAAGGAGTAAGTAGAACGTATGACCTTGTTTACCATCGAGAATCGGGAATTCGGATGGGATGAAATCGCCATCGCAGCCGAGTTATGGGGCGAATGGCGGCCGTTCTTTGAGAAGACGCGGCAATCGCTGGCGTGTTTGCGGCTGGCGGAGAAGGCCGGTCAGATGCCCCCTGCCGCCGAAGTGCGTGACGCCGCCACCGCCTTCCGTTATGCACACAATTTGATCAGCGCCGAAGAGACGCAAGTATGGCTGGATCGCTGGCGAATGACGGTTGGCGATTGGATGAATTGCCTTCGCGGCCAATTGCTGCTCGACCAGTGGGCGCACAAGATCGATCGCATCGTCGCCGCGCATCCGGTCAGCGATACGGAGGTCAGGCAAGTCATAAGACATTATGCTGTCTGCGCCGGCGAGCTGGCGTCGTGGACGCGAAAGCTTGCTGGACGCGCCGCGGTCGTCGCGAAATCCGGCTCGCTTGCCGCCGCCGGCCAGACGCCTCGCGATCTTGTCGCAAGCATTGACGACCAGTTCGACAGGCACTCGCGCCGGAACGTCACTCCGCAAAGCCTGGCCGCCAAGATCGACGATCACCGATTGGATTGGATTCGCGTTGATTGCCGGTACGTCTGGTTTCCCGAAGAACGCATCGCCCGCGAAGCCGCCTGGTGCCTGACCGAAGACGGTTTAACGTTGGAGGAAGTCGCCCACGATTCGCGCACTATCGTGCAGCAATGGAATTTCTATCTGGATGAGATCGAAGCGCCGGCTCGTGCGCATTTCTTGTCGGCGCGGCGAGGCGACTGGCTGGGGCCGATCAAGATGATCGAAGGCTTTCCGCTCTTTTCTGTAGTCGCCAAGACGATGCCGGCGGCCGCCGACCCGCAAATCCGCGAGCGAGCCGAACGGTCAATCGTGGCTGCCTTCACCGAGCAGGCGATTAATGAACGAGTGAAATGGATCGCCATATAAGTCCGGGGACGGGTCACATTATTGAGCCCGGCAAGAACGGTGTGTTTGGAGTTTTGAGCTTCTTTGGAGAATAGAGATGGACGACAAGCGAATCGCGTTGGACGAATTGCCGATGATGACGTCCCTGCCGCCGGACATGAAAAAGCTTGTGATGGATTGTTTCGTTCCCGCGAGTTTTAGCTTTGGCGGCGACATCGTCACTGAAGGCGAAGACACCGACGCCGTCTACGTTCTGACCGAAGGACGCGCGCGAACAATCAAACGCGCCGCAAGCGGCGAAGAGATTCCGCTCGACGTGTTGAAACCCGGTGAGGTGTTTGGCGCGACCGGGTTGCTCGATCCCAATGCGATTGGCAAACGCACCACGACTGTCCGCGCAAGCAGCGATGTGCAGGCGTACAAGCTCGATCCGTCTCTGTTTCAAGCCTTGCTCGCGAATCATCCTGAGATCAAACAATACACGGAGCTTGAACAGCGGCATCGCCACTTAACGAACTTCATCAAGCTGTATACGGTGTTTGCAAAGTTGCCGGCCGAGGCGCTGAAGCTTCTCGCGCTGGAATCCGAAACCGTCACGGTAAAGCCAGGCGAGATAGTGCTGCATCAGGGTGAGGCGATCGGCCCGATGTTCATCGTCGAAGAGGGCCGCTTGCTGGTGTGGGAACAACAAGCCGCCGGGCGGCGCGAACGGGCCTTCTTGCGCAAAGGCGATATGTTCGGCGAACTCTCAATCGCCAGGAATCAGCCGCGACACGCAACCGTCGAAGCGGTCACTGAATGCCGGTTGATCAGGATAAACGAGAGAACCTTCGGTAAGCTCTATGCCAAGTTCCCGGAATTCAAAAACAGAATCGAAGAACGCATCGCCGGGTACGCTTATAAGAAGACCGCGCGGCTGCCGCTGGATTTCGCGCGGGAGATTCTGCCCGCCAATGCCGAGCCGACCGAGCAGGTGAGCCATAGACAACTGGACGAGCGTGAGACCGCCGTCGAACTTGGTCCGTTTGCAACCGGTGACGGCTGCTTTGTCAAAGACGGCAAACAGATCCGGCGTTTTCCTTACATAAAACAGATCGATGAAATGGATTGCGGCGCGGCCAGTCTGGCGATGGTCTGCCGTTACTTTGGCCGATCGGTTTCCGTGACGCGAATTCGTGAGGCAGTTCATACGGCGACGGATGGAACCAGTTTGCGCGGCCTGTGTCAGGGCGCCGAATCATTGGGACTCGCCGCGCGCTCCGTCAAAGTATCGAGAAGCAACATCGGCCAATTGCCGCTCCCGGCGATCATTCATTGGGAGAATTATCACTGGGTTGTGTTGTTCGACGTAAGCGACAAGCACGCCCGGATCGCCGACCCGGCGATCGGTATTCGCAAGATCACGCGTGAGGAGCTCGACGAAAAGTGGAACGGGTACGCCGCGCTGTTCGATTACACCGGCGCCTTTGAACAAACGCCGGAAACTAAAACCAGCTTCGGCTGGTTGATGCCGTTTTTGAAACCGTTCGCAAGCGTCTTCGCCAAAGCATTCGGACTGGCCGTGATCGTCAGCGCACTGCAAATGCTCTTGCCTGTGTTCACGCAAGTCATCGTCGACAGCGTCCTGGTCGAAAAGGATTCCAGCCTGCTCGCGATGATGATTGGCGCGATGGTGGTCGTGCTGGCGTTTATGACGGTGGCAATGGTCGTGCAGCGATACCTGCTCAGCTTCGTGGCGGTCCGGGTGGATTCCTTATCACTCGACTTTATCACTCGACGCCTGCTCGCCTTGCCGATCAGTTACTTCGCTGCGCGCAAGACCGGAGACATTCAGCGGCGAATTATCGGCGTACGCCAGGTGCGTGAGTTCCTGGTGCAGAACGGGGTCAACGGATTGACCGCGATCGCTCAGATCGGCGCGGCCATCGCGCTGATGTTCTTGTACAGCCCGATGCTCGCGATTGTCTTTCTGGCTGCCGCGCCGCTATACGCGGGACTGATGAAGTATTCCAGTAAACGTCTTGGGCCGATGTTTCACGAACTCGAAGAGTCCTATGGCAGATACTCATCACATCAAATCGACGCGATCAAAGGAATCGAAACCGTCAAAGCAATGGGCTCCGAAAGCCTGCTGCGGGAAAAGATGCTCAATGAGTTTCACTCGTTGGCGGACAAGCAATTCAAATCGAACTTCCTGCTGATGAACTATGAAGGCATGGTGCAAACCGTCGGCTTTCTGTCGATGGCGCTGTTTCTGTTTGTTGGCGCGCGGCAGGTGATGAGCGGCGAGATGAGCATCGGCGCGATGGTGGCTTTCAATTCATTGGTGGCCATGGCCAACATGCCAATCCTCACCCTGCTCTCGATGTGGGACAACTGGCAGCTTGCCGCTGTGTTGTTGAACCGGATGGACGACGTTTTCGAGTCGGAGCCGGAGCAGGGCCATGACCATTCGCGTTTGAAACCGGTGCGCACACTCGAGGGCCGCGTGCGGCTCCAAAACGTCAGCTTTCAATATGGCGGCCCCGATTCGACCCGGATTCTGGAAGACATCTCGATTGATATTCCGGCAGGAAAGACCGTCGCGATCGTGGGGCGCAGCGGCTCGGGCAAGACCACCCTGGTCAAGTGCCTGTCTGGAATGCTGGAGCCGGCCGAAGGCGTGATCTACTTCGACGGCGTCGAGCAGAAGAGGCTTCGTTATCGCGATCTCCGCCGCCAAATTGGTTTTGTGTTGCAGGAGAATTATCTGTTTGACGACACCATCGCCAGGAACATTGCGTTTGGCGAAGACGATTCAGATCCGGAGCGCATCGCATGGGCGGCGAAAGTTGCAAACGCCCACGAATTCATCGAACGGCTGCCGCTCGGTTATGACACTCGCATTGGGGAAACGGGAATCGCGCTGTCGGGAGGCCAACGCCAGCGCATCGCCATCGCGCGGGCCGTGTACAACAAACCGCCGATTCTGATCTTCGACGAAGCGACCAGCGCATTGGATACCGAGTCCGAGAAGGCAGTCAAAGAGAACATGGACCAATTGCTCGAGGGCCGGACATCATTTGTCATCGCTCATCGGCTGAGCACAATTCGCAATGCTGACCTGATCCTGGTCATCGAAAAAGGAAAGCTCGTCGAACAGGGAACGCACGAAGAGTTGATGGAACGGCAGGGCCTTTACTACTACCTCAGCAGCCAGCAGATCGGGATCTGACGAGGGGCGAGCCCCTGACTCGCAGAAGAACAGACCGGAGTAGCGTATGAGGCGTCTTGCGTTTAAGACGCGCACGACGACCGAGATCAGAGTAAATGTGATCAAGACCTCGGCGACGAACGCAACCGCCCTCACCACATCGTGCCGTGGCCATTGCCATGCGCGATGGTCCCGAGGCCGGTCTGACGCATATCGACGCGGTGTTGGAACATGGCGAATTGGCGAATTATTACCTGGCGCATTCAGCCCGCGCGGATATGTACCGCAGGCTCGGCAGGACGGATGAGGCTGGGTCCTCTTATGAAGTAACTATATTGGGGCGCGGCGCTCGCTATCGTTTTGTAAATTGTTCCCCGCGCCAATACCGCGGTGAACATTTCGTTAAGTATGAGATCCTTCCGGGTTGCATCATTTATTGAAAGTCAGAACCTTGACGCATCGTTGTCTTCAAGAGATTATCTCAATCCGAAGGACTTCATTGAGGAACCGTATGAAACAAAAATCAGCTCATCTTATCTGTTTAATCGCTCTTGGCTTTCTACTATCGGAGGCGACATTCAGTCATGCGCAGGTGTCTGCGCATGTGAAACCTCCACTCACTCCCAACACTGCGGCGGGGCGACGCCTGGGCGAGTGGCAGCGCGCTTACAATAGCGGAGACTACGAGCAAACACGCAAGTTCATGGCCGGCAATTACGCGAAGGCAGTGCTTGATCTGGCGCCGGCGAATGAGCGAGCGAACAACGTCGTCAACGCGGTGCGTGTAAACGGTAAAATGAAGATTCTCGCGATAGAGAAATCCTCTGAGACCGAGATTGTTGCTTTGCTGGAAACCCAGTTAACTGAATTGCAATCAAGACTCACAATCAAAGTGGACGCGGAAGAGCCTCACATTATTACGGCGATCAGTCTTATATCAATCCAACCCGCGGTTAGTCCTGGCGCGCCTAAACTGAGTGAAGCTAAGTTTGGACAATGGCTCGACAGCTACTTGAAGCGATTGACTGCCGCTGATGTTTTCTCGGGCAGTGCCGTGGTTGCGAAGGATGGGAAGCCAATCTTCCAGAACGCATATGGCCTCGCGAGCAAGGCATACAACATTCCCAATCGCATCGATACCAAATTCAATCTCGGCTCAATGAACAAAATGTTTACGGCCGTTGCGATTGCACAGCTTGTCGAACAGGGCAAGCTCTCGTTTGATGATACCGTGGGCAAGGTCCTGCCCGACTACCCAAACAAAGAAGTTGCCGCAAAGGTCACGATTCATCACTTGCTTACGCATACGGCAGGTCTTAGCGACTATTTCACACCAAAGTTTTTTGAAACATCGAAAGACAGATTCAAATCAGTCAAGGACTATCTGCCTCTATTTGTGGACCGGCCCCTCTTGTTCCAACCAGGGGAACGGCTGAGCTATAGCAACGCCGGATTCATGTTGTTGGGGGCGATCATCGAAAAGGTCAGCGCACAGGATTATTTCATTTGCCATCCTTGAGTTGGGCCAATCCGCCGTAAGTTCCGAACCACAATGCGCTGTGCCGGTCTTGATGAATGATCTTGACATCATCGCTCGGCAATCCGTCTTTGGTCGTGTAGTGCGCGACGATCCTGTCTCCGTCGACTTTGAACAGTCCAAGTGCGGAAGCGACCCAGACGGCGCCCTCGCGGTCTGATTTGACGTCACGCACCTCTCCACCTACTGAGAAGTTCTGAAATTTCCCGTTTTCATAACGGAGCAAGCCGCCATAAGTACCGATCCAAATCCTTCCGGCGGCGTCTTCGCAGAGAGCCTGAACGGCTACCTTCAAACTGTTCAACGGATGCTTGACGACCGCGCCGTTCCTGAACAGGCTTAGGCCATCAACCGTGCCGATCCAGATGTCGCCGTTGCGAGCTTTCAGCAAAGGATAGACTTCGTTGTGCGGCAAGCCGTTGGCCGTCGAGTAGGTCGTGACTAATCCGCTCCTCAGGCGATACAATCCACTCAAACTGGCGACCCAGATCGAGCCTTCGCGGTCATTGATGAGCTGGTAGTAGGGCATAGTTGGCAGCCCTATGTTGTTACCATAAACGGTGAAGCGCCCGTCCTGAAAACGAACCACACAGCCCCCCGTAAACCAGACGCCGCCGCCGTTGTCTTCACATTGCGGCCTCAGCATCGGCCGCGGCGGCAGGCCATCGCGCTCGTTGTAACGTGTCGTCTGACCGTCGCGCATCTGGTAAATGCTCGACTCATCGCCCACCCAGAGGTAGCCCTGGCGGTCTTCGTAGACCTGCATATAGCTGATGACGCTCTCATTCCAGTCGAACGTGAGCGAGTAATTCATCACTCGTCCATCCTTGACCTCTCGCACCCCGCTCCCGTCAATTGTCCACTGCGCTCCCGTTGGCCCGCGATAGAGTATCAGGTTTTTGTTTCTGTACTCCGACGGCGCCGCAATGAGCTCGCCTGCGCGGATGTAGAAAGCCTCTGGTCCTGCGATGATCAGCATTTCATCATTGAGGTCGAGTCCAAAGGCAATTGGAACGCCGCGTAACCTCTCGGACGTCGCATAGGAGGTGAAGACGCCATTGTGGTAGGCGACGAGTTCGCCTTCATCGGCGCCAATCCACAGCGTCCCGTCGCGATCTTCATAGAGCGCGGTCATCCGATTGTTAGTGATCGCCGGCGTGTTGCTCTTGTCGAAGACCGTAAAGCGCACACCGTCAAACCGCGCCAGCCCGTCAAAGGTCGTCAGCCACAGATAACCATCCCTGGTTTGCGCGATTGAGCGCACGGTGTTTTGCGGCAAACCATTGTCGGTTGTCCAGTGGTCAAGGCGATAAGGTCTGTTCTGGGCGTGCGCAGTGGGAGCGAGAGCAAAGACAACGGCAACCAGACCTATTCGGAACGCCACACGAATTCGAACGCGCGGTGTAATCCCTCCGAATCCTGGTTCAAAGAGTTGGGGCATGAGGTTCCCGGGGATAAATGTACCCGTTCACACAGGTAAACATTTCAAGGCTCGCATGCTAGCCGGAGCAAAAGAGGATTGCAAGAAATGTGGAGTCTACCTGATGCGGGTTGAGATCAACCTCCGCGCTCGCAATCACCGCGAGGTTTGAGGACTATCCGAAGCGCGACGCCGAGTCAGTTCATAGTGGTAACACTTCGAAGGGAAATTGGTCGGATCCAGGTTACGCAGCGTCCTGGCGCAGCGTCCATTTCTGGTTACGCATAGGCAGTTGAAAAATATTTGCCAGCTTTGCAATAATCCGAGAGTAACGATAGCGTTGATCAACAACGCATACGCGCCCGTAGCTCAGCCGGATAGAGCGCTTGCCCACGAAGCAATGTCGCACGTTCGAGTCGTGCCGGGCGCACCAATCACAAGCGAGGTAGCATTCATGCGACGCCGTTATTTTTGGATTCTCGTCATCGTTCCAATACTCTTTACGCTTGCTTGCAATGTGGCTTCCGCCACTGTGGCCATCCCTGACCCGGTCATCGATGCGCCGCTCGCCACGGCAAAGGGCGAACAGACCGCAGTGCTCGCCGGCGGCTGTTTCTGGGGAGTTCAGGCCGTGTACAAACACGTTCGCGGAGTGGTCGATGCCAAGTCCGGCTACTGCGGCGGTGATGCGAAAAGCGCCGAGTACGAAATCGTTTCGTCGGGGAACACCGGTCACGCTGAATCCGTGATGATCAAATACGATCCGTCACAGATTTCATTCGGCCAGTTGCTGAAGATCTTCTTTTCAGTCGCGCACAATCCAACTGAGCTAAACAGGCAGGGGCCGGATATCGGCACCCAATATCGCTCGGCGATTTTTTGTTCAACCGAAGAGCAGAAGCGAATCGCCGGCGCCTACATCGATCAACTCAATAAAGCCAAAGTGTTTGATCGGCGCATCGTGACTGAGGTGACCACGGGTAAAACCTTCTATCAAGCCGAGGCTTATCATCAGGACTACGCCGAGCTTCATCCCGACAACCCGTACATCGTTGCCCACGACCTGCCAAAGCTCGTTAATCTCCGCAAGCAGTTTCCAAACCTGTACGTAAAGAAGTAACAGCCGATCTCATTACTTCACGGCTGTTGAGTCGATGCACGAATGAATTCCACGATGTCGCGCTTCAGCTTCGCATGCGATTCCTTATCGATGTACATCATGTGACCCGCCTGATAATACTGCCACGAAATGTTCGCGTGAGTGCCTGGCTGGATTCCCATGTGATTGAACGTGTACTCCGCAGCGAAGTAAGGCGTTGCCAGATCGTAGTAGCCCTGACACACCATGACCTTCAAGTGAGGGTTCTTCGCGAACGCGCTGCGCAACATGTTGCTCGTGTCAGCGTAGCTGTTCTGTGAGCCCCAATCCCACGGCATGATCCCGCCGCTCACGTAGTAGGTCATATCACTCTTGTAGCCAAGCTCGGACCTGAGGTAATGCAGAAACGCCGCCTGATACGGAGGGCGCGGAAGCGATCCCGACGGATCGAATTCAGCGGTCTCGCCCGCGTTGAGCGGCGAGGGTCCGGTCAGCCTTCCGTCGAGCCGCCCGATGGTCAGCCGTTTGTCGCGCAGCAACTCGCGTGTGAAGTGCGCGACATCGAATCGCAATTCGCTGTTATCAATGTAACGCGAATCGAGCCCGGTGTAGCGCGCGAGCTTATCGATCACTGTTTTGCGCTCGGCCGCTGTCAATTGATCGCCTCGATCGAGCGCCTGGATGTATCCGCTCATCGCCCAACTCTCAGCTTCTTTCAGAACAGTCTTCAAATCCTTCTGCTGCAGATCCGCGGGCAGCTTCTTGTGATACCACGCATCAGCGGTGTAACTCGGAAGGTGCAGCGCGCACGCCAGACTATTGGTCAGACCCGGACGAATCGTCGAGAAATTCAGAATGGTTGAAATCAACACGATTCCGTTGAATGCGATTCCCTGATCGATCAAATACCCCGCGAGCCCCGCCGCGCGAAATGTACCGTAGCTCTCACCTGCGATGAACAGCGGAGACATGAAGCGATCGTTGCGCGTGATGTACATTCGCATGAACTCGCCAACGGATTGAAGATCACCCTGAACGCCGTTCATTCTCCGGGCGACTTCCGTGGTCTTCGCTCGACTATAGCCGGTCCCGACCGGATCGATGAACACGAGGTCGGTTCGATCGAGCCAGGTGTTCTCGTTGTCGACGAGGTTGTAAGGCGGCGGCGGCATGTCTCCGTTGTCGAGAAGCTTCGCTTTGCGAGGTCCCATCGCGCCCACGTGAACCCAGATCGAAGCGGAGCCGGGGCCGCCGTTGAACGCAAAGGTCAACGGGCGGGTTGACGCGTCGGCGCCGTCCGCGGTGTACGCCATATAGAAGATATGCGCCTCGGTTTCGCCCGCGGCGTTCTTCAAGGGCATCTGCCCGACCGTGGCGGTATAACTCAGGGCTTTGCCTCCAACTCGAATCTCGTGATGAGTGACCATCGGTGTTTCATCGACAGTCTCGGCGACTGCGCCTTCGCCGGGTTGAGGGTGCGCGGCGTCGGGATTTCGCTGGCGGCCCTGCGTCGGAGTGGGAGCCTGTTGTTGCTGTGCCTGTGAGCGCTGCGGTGGCTGAGCTTGGGATTGTTGAGCTTGAGGTTGAGGCTGCGCGCCAACAGTAAGCTGAGCGAGCAGCGAGATCATAAGCAGAGCTTTCATCGAGTCACCTCTCGTGTTGAACTGAATGTTCTGATTTGAGCAAGCAACCTTGTACGCCTTAGCGGGGGCTTCGTCAAACCGCTCTGTGCAGGTTCGACAAGCAGCGGTTGCGAATATTTCAGATTTCAGATTTCAGATTCAGACTCCGGATTGACTCTCGAATTGATCTGCCCTGTTTGCATCACGCTGGAAAAGTTTTTGGCAGAGACTGATGGTTGGGTGCATGGTGACTCAGCCATCTTTTTTATTGGGTGCCTGCGATTAGGGCGTCGGGATCTCAAATCTCAAATATCTCAAATTTGAAATTTGAGATTAACTGAGATTTGAGATTTGAGATTGTTCCGAATCTCTAATTCCCTCGGACCTTCGCAACTATCAAGGTGATGTCGTCGTGTTGCTCGCGTGGACTAAACTTCTGAACGTCATCCACAATCGCGCCAAGCATCTCTTGCGAAGACAAGTCGCGGTGTCGCCGCAACGCCTCGGTCAATCGCTGCTCGCCGTACTCTTCTTCCGCATCGTTGAATGATTCGGTTATGCCGTCCGTGTAGAGCGCCAGCGTGTCCCCAGCCAGTAGCTGACGTTCCCCTATCGAGCAATCCCATTCCTTGAACAATCCCAACACAGTGGAGGTCGAATCCAGCCTTTCAACAGAGTCATCACTTCGAAGCAAAAGCGCGCAGAGGTGTCCGCAATTCGCGTAACGCAAACGGCCGGCGCGGTCGTCATATTCGCCGAAGAACAGCGTCGCGTATGCTCCGTCGGTTGTATTCTCGTAAAAGAGTTGATTCACCGATCGAAGAAACTGTTCCGGTTGATCCAAGGCGATCGCACACTGGCTTCGCAGATTCGCTTGCAGATTAGCCATCAAGAGCGCGGCCGCGATTCCCTTGCCCGCAATATCGCCGATTACGATTCCAAGCCGCTGTCCACCCAGGTCCAGAAAATCGTAGTAATCACCACCCACCGCTCGGGCCTGAATGCAGACGCCCGCATAATCCAGGGTCGATATGACGGGTAGGGTTTGAGGAAAGAGCCGGGCTTGCACTTGCTTCGCGATCCCGAGTTCCTGTTCGGCGCGGCGTTCCAGCTCAAGCTTTTCAGCCGTCGCGCGGCGTTGTTCGTCCAGCGCCTGGCTCACTTCGTCAAAGCTCACGAGCGAAAAGGAATTTCCGTCGATGTCCACGAAGCGGGTGAACACACCGCCCCAAACCGGCGAACGTTCTCCGAGTAACATCGACTGCTGAGCCGGCGCCGCCGCCTGTCCGCCGGAGGTTGTTATGGTTGGTGGCGGCTCATACTTTATGCGCTTTAAGCGCGGGACGCGGCTGAACTTGACGCCGCGCTCGGACCATTCGCGATACTTGGCAAGAACATTGTCGGTAACAAAAGCAACCTGCGTAGGTCGTCCGATAAGCTTGTACTCCCGGGAGTCGCGATTGGGTTCGACAAGCGCGAGTATCGCGGTACCGTCAGGCGGAGCCACCGCAACCCAGCGCTCACCGGACTGAAGATGTGTATCGTAGACCAGGCTGAAGCCGAGCTGTTCAACGTAGAACTTCAGACTTCGATCCTGATCTCGAACGAAAACCTTGATCGCGTGAAAACGGAGATAGGGATCTTTGCGATCCGGGCGAGACGTTGGCTCTTCCAGCCATTTCGGTGAAGCGGAGCTGTCGTCCATGGCCGATGATTATAGAAGCTCCGCCGCATCCGGCATAGTGCGATTAGTGCCGCTATCCCTTCGGCGCCCAATAACCTCTTCGCGTGCGAGTCGTCAACGCCGGCCGCGCTACGCCTACAGCGAGCCGTCGCCAGCGGCCGTCTCGTTTTGAGTTTGTCGGGTAGTAGGTAAGGGTGTATTGATTCCTGAGTTCATCGACAACGTTTGTGAATTCTTCTTCGAGCTTGTCGCCCTGCGGTGAGTGAATGTATCGACCTCCCGTCTTGTCGGCGAACTCTTTCATCTCAGCCATGCCACGGCGCAACTCCACAATCCAACTGCTGCTTCCAATCCGCGCGCTGTCATCTATCAAATCGACCGAGTAAATCGTGACGCCGCCGGCGAGCGCTTTTTTCATCACCGAATCAAACGTAGCCTTGTGACTCGTGGTGTCCCAGCCATCCGATATCACCAGTATAGCTTTGCGTTTTTCGGATCGCTTTTCCAATGCCGTCAGCGCTTCGAACAGGCAATCATACATTCGAGTCATGTTCTCGGCTTTGGCGTCCCAAATGTATTCCGATATGTCGCGAAGATCGCTGAAATCCTGAAACAGTTTGATCTCATTGTTGAATCCGTAGACCGCCACTTGATCGTTGTCGCGAATGTGATCGACGAAGGATGCCGCGGCCGCGCGCGCGAGGCTGAACTTGTAATCCATGCTTCCGCTGGTGTCGATCAATATCGCGGCGGCGAACGGCGCTTCTTCCGAAAAGAAGGAATTGATTGGCTGGGCTCGATCGTCCTCAAGTATGGTGAAGTCCTTTTCGCCGAGCCCGTGCGCGTACTGGCCCTTCGCGTCGGTAACGATAAGGTTCACGACCACAAGGTCCGAATGCAATCGCACCGTGTCATCGTCGCTCTTCTGTTGCTGGTCAGGTTTGTGCTTTTTATCCTGTGTGGCTGCCGGCATTCCCATCGCGGTAAGAAATGCCAGCACAATCGCGACACTTGCCGCTCGGATCAGGAGGTTTGCAGTTTGATGAATGAGGGGGCGAATCTGCATAACTTCAATTGGACTTGCGGGAACGCTTGATGAAGCGCGCCAGGCGGATCACTTCGTTCGACTTCGCAATGACGCTTGCTGAAACCACAAATCGAGTCTCTGCTTTCATATCTTTTTTGATTTCGCCTGCACTGGCGCTGAGCTTACCAACAGCTTCGGCCAACGTGAGCGGCTCGCTCGGACCTGCATTGTCATCTACTTCATCACCGCCGGCGTTCTTGAGCACGCGTTTCGCGAGCTTCTCAATCGTACCCAGTTTCTTCTCGTCTTCCGGCGCAAGTTTCTTGTGATCGTCAAAACTCTTCGCGACTTCATCTGACAGATTGCTGAGCTTTTCGACGTCCTCGATAACCTTCTTGTGCTCTTCCTCAAGACGCGCAATCTCCATCCGCTTTACCATCTCCTCCGGAAAATTCGAGTCCCCTGTGTCATCCTTTTGAATCTTGTCCGGGGCCTTCGACTCTTCAGGCTTCAACGGTGGGCGAGACGGTTTTTGCGCAGGAACGGAAGGAACGATGAGTAGTACGGCCAACGCGAGACTTCTAAACATGCTCCTTCTCCCCGTTTGAATTGCGTGTATTTAGTTTCTAGCATAATCAACAATGGCAACACAATCGACCAATCGATGAAGTCGCCGGATCGAACTTTTGACGGTCGCTACTGCCGGTAGCTCGCCGCGATGCGTCGAGTTTGGACACGCCCTCGCGTTCTGGAGTAGTATCGACCGCGATGCGTTTACGCGAGTTAGGTTCGCGTCGTTGAGCTTATGCCGCGAAACATGTTCGAAAAGATATGGGATCGTCACGTGGTTCACGCTGAAGCGGGTAAGCCGTCAATTCTGTACATTGACTGTCATCTTGTTCACGAGGTTACATCGCCACAGGCATTCGAGGGTCTTCGAATGGCGGGCCGCCGCGTGCGCCGGCCGGATTTGACCTTCGCTACGATGGACCATAACGTACCGACCTCGAGCCGCTTGCTTCCCATCGTCGATAAGATTTCCAAAACCCAAATCGACACTCTTGAACTGAACTGCCGGGAGTTCGGCGTTGAGCTGGCCGGACTCGACAGCCCGGATCAGGGCATCGTTCACGTCATCGGGCCGGAGCTCGGGCTGACCGAGCCCGGTACGACAATCGTCTGCGGCGACAGTCACACATCGACGCACGGCGCGTTTGGAGCCCTCGCCTTTGGGATCGGCACAAGCGAAGTCGAGCACGTGCTTGCAACTCAGTGCCTGCTTCAATCAAAGCCGAAAACTCTTCTCATTCGCATCGAGGGAAAACTTGCTAGAGGTGTGACCGCAAAGGATGTCATCCTTTATATCATTCGTTCGATCGGCACGGACGGCGCAGCCGGTCACGTGATCGAGTATGCGGGCGAGGCGATTCGCGGCTTCTCGATGGAAGAGCGAATGACCGTCTGCAATATGTCCATCGAAGCCGGCGCGCGCGCGGGAATGATTGCGCCCGACAAGACGACATTTGATTATCTCGAAGGCCGCCGCTTTGCTCCAAAAGGCGAAGCATTCACCGCGGCGGCCGAGTACTGGATGACCCTCGGTTCCGATGAAGGAGCCACGTTCGATCGCGAAATCACATTCGATGTCTCGACGCTTGCGCCACAAGTGAGCTGGGGAACGAATCCCGCGATGGTGACGGATGTAACAGGATCGATTCCCGACCCGGAGTCTTGCGCGGACGATAACTCTCGCAAGGCGGCGCTCCGCGCGCTTGAATACATGGCGCTTGAGCCGGGCACTCCCATCGAAGAGATAAAACTCGATCGGGTGTTTATCGGCTCGTGCACCAACTCGCGTATCGAGGACCTGCGTGCCGCCGCCGGCGTGATCACCGGACAAAAAGTCGCGGCGGGTGTTCACGCGATGGTCGTGCCGGGTTCACAGAAGATCAAACAGCAAGCCGAACACGAGGGCCTCGATGCGATCTTCAAACAAGCGGGGTTTGATTGGCGCGAATCGGGCTGCAGCATGTGCCTCGGCATGAATCCGGATGTGCTTGAGCCGGGCGAGCGTTGCGCATCGACTTCGAATCGCAACTTCGAAGGCCGTCAGGGCCGCGGAGGCCGAACGCATCTTGTGAGTCCGCAGATGGCGGCCGCCGCAGCAATAGCCGGGCACTTCGTCGACGTGAGAGATTGGGGCTTAGAGCAGATGGCAACCACAGATGAACACAGATGAACACAGATTGGACAGAGAACCATCTGTGTTTATCTGCGTCCATCTGTGGTTTCGATGATAAAGCCGCGGCGATAGCCGGGCACTTCGTCGACGTGAGAGATTGGGGCTTAGAGCAGATGGCAACCACAGATGAACACAGATGAACACAGATTGGACAGAGAACCATCTGTGTTTATCTGTGTTCATCTGTGGTTCCAAAAGGCAAGCAAGAGATGATTCCATACTCAAAACACACCGGGTTGGTCGCGACGCTTGATCGAGTCAACGTCGATACCGATCAGATAATACCAAAACAGTTCCTGAAGCGAATTGAGCGCAGCGGCTTCGGTGAGTTTCTGTTCTATGACTGGCGATTCAATCCTGACGGTTCGCTCAAATCGGACTTCGAGTTGAATCAAAGGCGCTTTCAAGGCGCGACGATACTCGTGGCGCGCGCGAACTTCGGATGCGGGTCGTCGCGCGAGCACGCGCCCTGGGCCTTGCTCGATTACGGATTCCGTTCCATCATCGCGCCGTCATTCGCGGACATCTTCTACAGCAATTGTTTCAAGAACGGCATGCTCCCGGTCGTGCTTTCGGAAGAACAAGTCGATGAGCTCTTCAAGCGAGCCGCCGCGAACCCCGGTTACGAATTGACTGTTGATTTGACCCGGCAGTGGGTGACCGATGATGAAGGGCTCAGGTTTAGCTTTGAGGTCGATCCATTTCGCCGCGAGTGTTTGCTGAAGGGACTCGACGACATCGGGCTGACGCTTCAACACGAAGATAAGATCAAAAAGCACGAAGCGCGGCGCGTTGAGTTGAGATCGCATTTATGATGAACCGCAGATCGGCGCAGCCTTCGGTTCGCTGATCAGCGCCGATCAGCGTAACGTAGTCAGCGGAAATCAGCGGTTAATCTGATCAAGGGGAACCTCTACTAGAACAATGAGCATCACCTTTCCTGAACGATTCAATATGGCGGCCTACTTCCTCGACGATCGAATTGAGGAAGGCTTTGGCGATAAGATCGCGGTCTATTGCGGCGACAAGCAGTACAGCTACCGGGACGTTCAGCAAATGTCGAATGAGGTGGGCAACGCGCTATTGCATCTCGGCGTCGAGATGGAAGATCGCGTGTTGATAGTTCTGCCCGACTCGATCGAGTTTGTCGCGTCGTGGTTCGGCATCGCGAAGATCGGCGCGGTCATCACGATGGTCAACACGATTCTTCCATCCGCGGATTACGAATACTATCTCGACTACACGCGCGCAAAAGTCGCGATCGTTCACGCGGATGTGATGGAACGATTCGCGCCGGCTGCTTCGACTTCGCTTCATCTCAGGCACACGATCGTCGTCGGGACAAAAGTATCGGGCAGCCTCGAGGGGCTCGAAGGGCGCTCGACTATCAAATCGTATGGCCGAATCACAATGGAAGCGTCGGACGCGCTTGAAACCGCGCCGACCAGCCGCGATGACATTGCGATCTGGCTGTTCACTTCGGGCTCGACCGGCCATCCGAAGGCCGCGGTTCATCTTCATCACGATTTGCCGTTCAACACCGAGTGCTATGCCAAACAGGTTCTCGGAATCAACAAAGACGACATAACGCTGTCGGTGCCGAAGCTGTTCTTCGGTTACGCGACCGGCACGAACCTTCTGTTTCCGTTTGCCGTGGGCGGAGCGACGGCGCTGTTTCCCGAGCGCTCAACGGCCGAGACGATGTTCGAGATGATCGATAAACACCGGCCGACGATCCTCACAAGCGTTCCGACGATGATCAACGCGATGCTTCAGGTCGAAGGCGCGAGTTCGCTCTACGATCTTTCATCGCTGAGATTCTGTCTGTCGGCGGGCGAAGCCCTGCCGCCCGAGCTTTACAATCGATGGATGGAAACATTCGGCATCGAGATACTCGACGGCATCGGCTCGGCTGAGATGTTTCACATATACATCACGAACTATCCGGGCGATGTTGTTCTCGGGAGTCTCGGAAGAATCGTCCCCGGCTATGAGGCTCAGATCATTGACGCCGAAGGCGGCGAGGTTGCGACCGGTGAGATGGGCACGCTTCGAGTGAAAGGTGATTCGGCGGCGTTGTGTTACTGGACCTCGCACGAAAAATCGAAAGCGACCTTCGCGGGCGACTGGTGCACGACAGGCGATCAGTTTAGCGTGGATGAACGCGGCTACTACTGGTACCGAGGCCGAACAGATGAGATGTTGAAGGTGGGAGGCATATTCGTGTCGCCGACCGAGATCGAGAACTGTTTGCAGGAACACGAAGCGGTCCGCGAATGCGCGGTCATCGGCGCGAGTGATGATGACAAGCTCATCAAGCCCAAAGCATTTGTCGTTTTGTCAGAGGGCTTCACAGCGAGTGCGGAGCTTGAGCGAGAGTTGAAAGAGTATGTGAAGTCAACTCTCGCGGTCTACAAGTATCCACGTTGGATTGAATTTCGGGCTGAGCTTCCGAAGAATGATCGAGGGAAGATTGATCGGCGGGCACTGAAACAGTAAGCGACGCGACATAGATCGGACAGAGTCGCGATCGCTCACGAGTAAGCGTGCTATGAAGACAACGTCGCTACTGCTTGCGGCCACAATTACGGTTAGCGGAGGATGCCGCACGCTCGTGCACATGCAGCAGAGCGCATTCTTCTCGAAATTCGTTCTCGACAAGTCCGTGAAAGCGACTGCGTACAATGGCATAGACTTCACCAGCGGAGCCGGCGGAGGGAGCGGCATCGGCGGGAGCGCCGGAGGGATCGGAACCCGAGGGATCGATGTGCATAGTTCATCCACAAGCACAGCCGGCTTCTCGATTATTGAAGAAGGCGAGAACAGATTTCAGGAGAGCCAGTTCATCGAGGCGCTGGCCTCTCAGATAAAGAAAGAGATTGTCGAAAACAATGCCGATATCACGGCCGGCGGCAGCATCTCCTCCAATGAGTTTTACTTTGATTACCATGAGAGGGACATCAAAGGGCGCATAACGATTGTAGGTTCGGCCATGGGGCAATCCTATCTTTTGAAGGCGACTGTCGATGAAAGCAACAAGCTGGAAACAGCCAAGGTACCTGTGGTATCAACTGAGTGATCTACGACAGGCTGGGGCCCTGGAATATGAGCACAGCGATAGAATTATTAACCGCTGACGACCTTCTGAGAAAGCCGCGCGACGGATACCGATACGAGCTTGTGCAGGGAGAACTGATAAAGATGACTCCCGCTGGAAATATACACGGCAAGCGCGCGATGAGGTTAGGATGGCGGCTGGCTCGACACGTTGAAGCCAATGACCTTGGCGTTGTTTTTGCCGCTGAGACAGGCTTCTTGCTCGCAACCAATCCGGATACCGTGCGCGCACCCGACGTTGCATTTGTTACCAAAGCACGCGTTGAGCAAGCCGGTGACTTCGAAGGATTCTGGCCAGGCCCCCCTGATCTCGCGGTGGAAGTGATAAGTCCCGGCGACTCATACACTGAGGTCGAAGAGAAGGTGGAAGAATACTTGAACGCGGGCGCGAGCGCCGTATGGGTCGTCGATCCCAAGCGGCGAACGATTACGGTTTTACCGATCGTTGACCGAGATTACGATACTCACCGAGAACGATACGCTCGATGGTGAAGACATCATTCCTGGATTCAGTTGTCTAGCCGCCGAGGTCTTTGCGTAATCTCTGCCCTGAAACGCTTCAGCGCGCCGACTCCGGCAAGGTCAAAGTATCCGACATGATTCCATCAGCGCCATCGAGCGAACGGAGCGGGCTTTTATCGATTGAGAAATGAAGACAACTCTTTCTGTCCTGTTGGTGATCGCGAACTCCGTCTTTGCTCATAGCGTACAGAATCCACCGCGCTCAAGGGCCAGTCTGGAATCGGCAGCAAAGCTCTTCAAAACAACCGGGCTCGACCGGCGATACGCGTTCTCTTCTCACTTGAAGCCCTCATATCTGACCGGCGATTTTGACGGAGACGGCAAGCCCGACATTGCGATCCTGGTTAAACAGAAGAGCAGCGGAAAAATCGGCATCGCGGTTTGCCATTCATCCACGAATACAGTCTTCTTCATTGGCGCTGGAACAAATGTTGGAAATGGCGGAGACAACTTCGACTGGATGGATTTATGGAGCGTAACTACGAAAACGAAGGCCGCCAGGAGAGTTGGAAAAGGCGCCACCGCCCTGATCCGAGGCGACGCTTTACTCGTCGAGAAAAGCGAATCGGCCAGCGCGTTGATTTATTGGAACGGCAAGCGGTATGTGTGGCGCCAACAAGGTGATTGAACTCCGATGAGGAACGATATGACTGATCTTCGCTTTCCTATTGGGCGTTTCAAACTCGAGGTCCCCCCCGGCGATGAAAACATTCGCCGAGCCATCGACGACATTAGCGAAGCGCCATCCAAGCTTCGAGCTGCCGTTGAAGGCTTATCCTCGGAACAACTCGACACTCCTTATCGGCCCGGCGGTTGGACCGTTCGCCAGGTAGTCCATCACGTGCCCGACAGTCACTTGAACAGCTATTGCCGGTTCAAGCTCGCGCTCACCGAAGAAGAACCAACCATCAAGCCTTATCACGAAGATCGCTGGGCTGAGCTTGAGGACTCGCGCGCGACGCCGATCGAAGTTTCGCTCGCGTTGCTCGAATCGCTTCACGCGCGCTGGGTGGCGTTGCTGAAGTCGCTCGAGCCATCGGATTTCGAGCGAACGTTTCGGCATCCCGAGCTTGGAGTGGTCACTCTTGCGAAGAACGTTTGTTTGTATGGATGGCACGGGCGTCATCACGTCGCGCACATAACGTCATTGCGCGAGCGAATGGGTTGGGATTGAGAAAGGCGAACCACGGGGGAACACGGGGATCACAGGGCGTACGGGATTCTCCTCCTTGTGGTCCCCGTGTTCCCCGTGGTTAAGATCTGAGCGAGATCGGCATGACTTCATTTCAAAACCAAACTTGGAAAGAGGCGAAAGAAGCAATAGCGCGCGGAGTGGTCGTAATTTTGCCGATCGGTTCAACCGAAGCTCACGGGCCGCACTTGCCGCTCGCGACCGACGTGATCATCTCTGAAGAGATGTCCTTGCGCGCCGCAGCGAAGCTGGCCGCGCAGGGTATCGAGACCCTCGTTCTGCCGCCAATCGCGTACAGCGTGACTGATTTCAGCAATGATTTCGCGGGTACGATCTCAATCAGAAAAGAAACGGCCGCGGCTGTGATTCGCGACATCTGCACATCGCTCTACAAACAAGGAGCGCGCCTTATCGCGATAGCGAACTCGCACCTCGAACCCGAGCACATCGCTTCAATCACCGACGCCATCGAGAAAGTGAAGCAGGAAACCGGCCGCGCGGTTGTGTTTCCCGACAAACGGCGCAGGCGTTGGGCCGCGACGCTCAGTGAAGAATTTCGACGCGGCGATTGTCACGCGGGATCTTATGAAACTTCGCTGGTGATGGCCGCGTGGCCCGAGCTTGTGCGTGATGAGATTCGCCAACAACTCGAGCGAGTCGCGATCTCGATCGCCGAGAAGATCAAGGATGGCGCGCGCACTTTCACCGAAGCCGGCGGGACCCAGGCTTACTTCGGAGATCCGCGCGCAGCTTCGCGAGATGAAGGCGAGGCGATGTACGAAGCGCTTTCCGATATGATCGTCACCGCGGTGATGGAAGCGCTTGCGCCTTAGCGGTTTCTGCGTCCTCTGCGCGCTCTGCGGTTTGATTACAGATTCAACCGCAGAGGAAGCAGAGGAACGCAGGAAAACAGATCAAAGCGTGAAAGAAACTCTCTTCGAAGACATTGCATCCGCGCCCTCGAGCTACGGCTCCATCCACCTGAACAAAGACGAGTTCGTTGCGGCTCTCGACGAGTTGACGTCGCTCGATGAAATCAACTCGCTTCGAAAGAAGACCGGCGAACTCAAGCGGCTGATCGCTTCAAGCGGCTCGGCTCCTTCGATCAACGAGGAATCAAACGGTCACTACCTCGTTCTGCGTAGCGATGTGCTTACCTCCGAACTCGATCAGATCCTCGAAGCTCGAACGATCGAACGCGCGCAATACTACGTCAAGCGACTCGCGCGCGGGGTCAAGAAAGTCAAAACATCTCAAATCAACGACATCAATCTGAATCGTTGGAAAGAGCACACCGACATCATCACCGACAGCCTTTGGGTGTTGTCCAGGCGCGACACGACGGGCGCGCATCTCGGCTGGTACTGGGGCAATTTCATCCCGCAGATTCCGCGCCAACTCATGCTTCGCTACACCAAGAAGAACGATTGGGTGCTCGACCCTTTTGCGGGAAGCGGTACGACGCTGATCGAATGCAGAAGCCTCGGGCGCAACGGAATTGGGATTGATCTGAACGGGGACGTTGCGAAACGAGCAGAGGAACTTGTATCCGGCGAAAAGAATCGCCACAAGATCAAAACCGAAATCGTAACCGGCGATGCGAGAACGGTAAACGTCCGAAAGATGCTCGACGGCCTCGGCGTTAATCAGGTCCAGCTCCTTGTGATGCACCCTCCTTATCACGACATCATCAGCTTTTCGGACGACGACAAAGACCTGTCGAATGCCGCGAGCACCGAGCAGTTCTTAACGATGTTCGGTGAGGTGCTCGACAACATCGGACCGGCACTCGAGCGCGGAAGATATTTCGCTTTAGTGATCGGGGACAAGTACTCGAAGGGCGAGTGGGTGCCTCTTGGGTTTTATTGCATGAACGAAGTGCTCAAGCGTGACTACTCGCTCAAGAGCATCGTCGTAAAAAATTTTGAAGAGACTCGGGCGAAACGAGATCAGAAGCAGTTGTGGCGATATCGAGCGCTGGTGGGCGGGTTCTACATCTTCAAGCACGAATACATATTCATCTTCAAGAAGCGATGAACTTCAATAGTCACCGTTCTTCAAACGTTTCCTCAGCTTCCTTACGAGCTTCTTTTTCGCTGGATCATCAACCAGGTTGTTCAACTGATAAGGGTCAGCATCCATATCGTACAGCTCAGACCTGTCGCGATCGCTGTCGACGTAAAGATATCTGGTCGTGCGTAGAGCCTGATAATGCGGGCCCGGAACACCGTCGGGAGCATAGGCCGTTGCGCGCTCCTCGTCATCATTGCCCGGCCAGCCTTCAAGCAGCATCGCGTCTCGCCAATCCTCCGTGCCGCGAAGAAGAGAAATCAGCGAGCGGCCGTCCGCTCCATTTGGAGTGGAAACACCGGCAAGCTCGCAAATCGTCGGCGCAAGGTCGATCACTCCAACAAGCGCGTCTTCTTCTCGCGCGCTCGAAACAAGCGGCGGATATCGCAACGCAAACGGGACGCGGCTGGCCTCTTCGTAAACGTGATCCTTGCCGGTGAGACGGTGCTCGCCCCAGAAGTATCCGTTGTCCGAGTAGAACACGATGAAAGTGTTGTCGAGCTTGCCTTGCTCGCGAAGCTTGCTCAGAATGTCGCGCACGCTTTCGTCGACAGACTTCAACGATCGCAGTTGCTTCAATCGAAATTCATCGATGCCCTCGACATCCGATTGCGTCATTTGCGGGACGGCTTGTAGCCACGCGGGCTCTCCGGGCGTCGCCGCCGGATTGAAATTCGGAGGCCGCGCCGGAGCCAGGCCGGAATAAAGTCTCTCGTCACCGGGCGCCGGAGGCGCGGGCCGGTGCGGGGCGTGCGGCGCGTACAACAAGAAGAAAGGCTTGTCCTCAGGAACCCGGTCGAGGAAATCAACCGCATAGTCACGCATCACGTAGGTCAGGTAGCCCGGAACAGACTGCTCCGTCCCGAACACGTTCATTGTTGGATTGTTGTAGCCGTGAAGCCAGCAACTCCAGAAGTCGTATTCGGGCCGCGCATCGCCGGGCCACGAGTTCAGATACTTGCCGATCATTCCTGTGAAGTAGCCGCTTTGCTTTAGCGCTTCGGCAAATGTCGGATCTTTCAATTCATCGGGGTTGTTGTGAACTCCGTGATGGCGCGCGTATTTGCCCGTCAGAAAACTCGCGCGGCTCGGGCAGCAAATCGCCGTCGAAATATAGCCGCGCGTAAAGGTGATCCCCTGATCGGCGATCATCGATTTCGTGAAGGGCATGAACTGACTTGTGAGGGTGTCGTGACCCTGATCGTCGGTCATGATCACGAGGATGTTCGGGCGCGACGCGGAGGCAGGCTCGGGCGACGCGCTGGTTCGAAATCCCAACGCGCTAAGTCCGATCACGAGTGCGGCGGCTGTGAGGAGCACCGCGCTATGCTTGACGGCACGCATGCCGTCCGAGGGCAAGTCTATCATCTATCGAAAGGGCGAGTTATCGCCGTCAACTTCTCTCGCAAAGTTTGGCGACACTAAATCGCCAATCGAGGAAATCGAGTCTGATGTGGCACGATCAGTTTGTTTTACTGCAACGAGCGGGGTCCCGAACTGCGGAGAAAACTTAGACGATGCTCCGTCCTTTGGCAAGTGCCTTTTGAATCGAGGGCTGTTACTGGGTGTGATTAATCAGTGGGACTTGGTGTCTTGATTCACTGCTGATTTCCGCCGCCTCCGATCCGCGGATGGCCGCTGATCTGAGAAAATCAGCGGACCGAAGGCTGCGTAAATCAGCGGTGAATTCGTTGTGCTCGTCCCCCTGTTACTTGCTGATCGAATACTCGTAAAGCGGCTTTGA
>Ga0070705_100000076_pt1 | contig 53948 bp, 50 predicted proteins | sample KBSK5253metaG_FD_65455 | JGI IMG/M metagenome (GOLD analysis project Ga0070705, IMG submission 65455) | Corn, switchgrass and miscanthus rhizosphere microbial communities from Kellogg Biological Station, Michigan, USA - KBS K5-25-3 metaG | ecosystem: Host-associated > Plants > Roots >... | reverse complement strand
ATAGGCGGGTCCAGCGGCGGCGCCCGCCGCACGCACCTTGCCCCCCGTCAGCCTGTCGATCGCCGCGCGCAACACCTCGGGGTCCAGGCGTTCTTCGCGCGGCGGCGTGAGCACGCACAGCACGTACGGCGTTCCGGCCGGCAGCCGGGCGATCGCATCGAGCAGGTCCGGCGACGCGCGGATGGGGTCAGGCTGGATGGGAAAGAGCGGGCCGAACGCTGCAACGACCTCGCGCGCCGAGTACGAGTCCAGGACGATGTCGCGCGAGATGGCTTCGTTGTCGCGAACGAGAAACGGGAAATGCAGCTCGACGTCCGGCAGGCGCACCCACGGGATGTCGCGGCGCTCCCAGCGGCTGTAGTAGAGCAGCGCGTTCTCGACCTGCCAGTTCAGATTGGTGACGAGCACGCCGCTTTGCGGATTGACGCCGAGCGCGAGGCGCGTCACGAGCGTGTCGGCGCGCCGGTCGTCGTGCCGATCGATGGCAGGCCACGTGTCCCACGCGCGCCAGGCGATGTAGGCAAACACGAGTGCAGCGACAGCTGAACGTGTGGCGCGAACTGTCATGGTTCGCCGAGGGCCAGCCCGAGCCTGAAAGGGTCGCCCCACAGGTGAGATGGCGCTCCCTGCGGCGAGCGCCGTGAAGAGGTGACCGGGCAGGTAGAAAACGTGCGTGTCACCGACGTTGTACGTGAACGCAAAGACCGTGTTGATGGCGTAGCCGAGCGCGACGAGCGTCGCCCATGGCCGTGACACCATCCAGAGCCGGGCGAGACCGATTGCCGCAACCAGCACTCCGATGATGCCGAACTGCTGGCGCGCGTCGAACCACCACATGCCCACGCGGCCGGCGAGTTGATCGCCGCGGATACCCATCACCATCGATTCGCGCCAGTCCGCCTTCGTCGTGTCGAACCAGAACGTCGCGAGCCGGTCGCTCCAGCTCGCGGGACCGTTGAGCAGGTGCGTCGTCGACATCAGGTTCGGCCAGTATTGCAGCGCGCCCGCCGCGGCGACCGCGGCGGCCATCGCGATCACCGCCGGCGTGAAGAGGGCGCGCCGATCCGGTGTCACCTGCAGGAGGAAGATGGTGAAGGGGATCAACAGCAGAATCATCGACAGGTGATTGCCGAAGCCGAGCGCATAGACCGCGAAGAACAGCGCCAGCCGCACGCGCGTCGGTCGGGCTGCGTAGGCGTAGAGCGCCAGGCAGCAGGCGAGGACGATCGCGAGGTGCAGTGTATAGACCTCGGCGATGATCGCCTGGCTCCAGAAGGTGTACGAGAAGGCGAGCAGCAGGCCGGCGGCGGCGCCCGCGGCCAGCGAATCGGCAACCAGCGCGCCGAGGAACGTCAGCAGGCCGACGGCGGCCGCGCCGGCGATGGCGGAGAAGAGGTTGAGCCCGCGCGCGGGGTTGGCAGCGCTCACGGCGGCGACGAACGGACGCGCGAGATCGTAATAGAGCGGATAGGCCTGCCGCGCGCTGACTTCGGGCCAGAGCACCGCGGCCTGGAAGCCGCCCGTGTCGCCGAGATCGACCCCTGGCAGGAGGGTCTGCGTGTAGGCCCAGAAGGCGAGCGTCGCGACGGCGACGGACGCGACAATTCGGTTACCCACGAGATCGTTTGCGGGCCACGAACGCGCGCACGTCGTCCACGCTGCCGGCATTGAGCACGTGGCGCGGCTCAATCCAGCCGCGGCGCGCGGTGCCGATGCCGAACCGCATCTGCCGCGCGAGCCACTCGGCGCGGTGACAATCGCTGTCGATGGTGATGGTGACGCCGGCGGCGGCCGCCCGGCGCGCGACCGCGCCGTCCATGTCCAGGTGCCCCGGCGCCCCGTCGATTTCCATCGCGGTGCCCGTCTCGACGGCTGCGGTAAACAGCGCGGTGAAGTCGACGTCGAATCCCTCGGACCGCGCCGGTGAGCGATTGGCAGGGTGGGTGATGACGTTGACGAGCGGATGGCGGATGGCCTTGAGATAGCGTCGCGTGAGCTGGCCGCCCATCTGGTCGGCGGAGTCGTGCAGCGACGCGAGCACGATGTCGAAGCCGGCGAGGACCTCGTCCTCGAAGTCGAGCGTGCCGTCGCGCATGATGTCCACCTCGATGCCGTGGAGGATGTCGATGCCGCTGATGCGGCCGCGCAGCGTCTCGATCTCCTCCCGCTGGCGCGGCACATCGTCCACCGCCAGCTTGCGGCTCGACCAGGCGCGCTGCGAATGGTCCGTGATGGCGACGTACTCGTAACCGAGCTGCTTGGCGGCGAGGACCATCGTTTCGGCGCTGTCGCGGCCGTCGCTCCAGGTCGTGTGCGTGTGCAGGTCGCCGCGGATGTGCCGCTCGAGCACGAGCTGCGGCAGCGCGTTGTCGTCCGCGCACTCGATTTCGTCCGCGCCGAGACGCAATTCCGGCGCGATGAACGGCAGGTCGAGACGATCGTAGAGGTCGTCCTCGGACGGACACGGGACGGGACGCTCCTGGCGATCCGTCAACCGCGCGTCGAACAGCCGCAGGCCGCGGCCGTTGGCGCGGTCGCGCAGCGCGGCGACGTGGAGCGACGACCCCGTATGCCAGACGAGCGCCGCGCCCGCCTGCTCGGGCGGCGACAGATGCAGCGTCACCGTGCCGCGCTCCGTGCGGATCATCATGCTGCGTTCGCTGATCGGCCGCGACGCGAACGCCAGCGGAAGGCGCGTGAACGCCTTGAGCGCGGCGGCGTGATCGGGCAGCGGGGAGATGCCGAGCAGCTCCACCGAGGCGACGGCCGGCTCGAACCGCCGCAGATCGCCCACGCTGACCATCGTGTCGACCGGCAGCCCGGCCCGTCGCGCTTCCCTGATGGCGGTTGACGCCAGCAGGTGCGCGCGGCCGAGGGGAAGCGGATCTTCGGACACGGGCGTCTCTACAGGCGCACCGCGTACGCGCCTGTCGGGCCGCCTTCGCCGATCTCGGCGCTGACAATCAGGGTGCGGGGCATGACGCGGCGCGCGTCGAACGCCACACCGTCCCTCGTGGCGAACTGCGCGGCGGCGGCCGTGACGGTCTGACCGGGGTTGACCTCGGCGAGTTGGAGCCAGTATTCGTCCGCGCCGCCCGTCAGCACGAGCGCCACGTCGAACCACGGCTGCGTGCTGTCGTTGGTGATCACGAAGTCAGATCCCGATCGCCGTATGGTGGCGACCAGGAAGACGAAGCCCTCGTAGCGCGGATCGGTGACGGCAATCTTCGTCAGCGGGGCGCTCGCCGGTGGTTCGGAAGCGTGGCACGCAGGGAAGAGAAGGATGGTTGCCAGCAGCGTGGAGGCCAGACGCACTCGAAGATTTTATTCCTGCCGGCCCGTACGCACGAAAGGCGAGGCCGAAGCCTCGCCTTTCGTGCTTACTGCTGCCCGTGCGCCCGTCAGGGATCGACGCGGACGATCGTCGGGTCCGGCATCCCGGTCGAGCCGGAATAGGCGACAGACCCGAGGTACTTCGTCCCTGGCATGAGCCCGCTGAACGTCAGGTTGATCGTTCCCGTTCCACCGACCGTGGCGGTGGTGGGCGCGGTCAACGTCATGTTGCCCGCGGCTCCTCCACCGAGGAGCCAGGTGTACAGCTTGAAGTTCACCGTTCCCGTCACGTTGAACGCGTGGACGTAGACGATGTAGTCGTCGCCCGCGGCCGGATTGAGCAGGTTGACTTCCTCAGCTGTTGTCCCGCCGCCGCTGGAATCGACCTGCGTCGCGCCCTTGAAGACGTAGAGGTCGATATCGCTCCCCGGCGGCACGTCGGCATCAAACGTCGAGAAGCGCGCATGCGTGGTGCCGGCCGGGATCGTGACGGGGATTGCCACGACGCCGGGACCAGTCGGGCTGAACGAGTCACCCGGGTCGTCCTGGATGCTCCCGGTGGTCGTGACCGCTGGAACCAGGCCGCGCGCGGCTGCCAGGAATGGGCCCGCGTAACCGAACTTGACGTTGTAGCTGATGGCGCCGCCGGTGCTGAAGACCGACGCCGGGGCTGCCAGGGCGACCGGGTTGACGACGAGGGGCGAGCGCACGCTGTGGAGGCCGTCGCTCCAGGTCAACTGGCCGCCTCTATAGTTGTTCAACGCCGCCGCCCCCCTGGTGAACGTCACCGTGTACGACTTTGTCTCCTTGGGCTGAATCGTCAGCGACGCCGGGTTGACGCTGACGGCGAAGCCGCCCATTCCCGTCACCGTGGCGTTGTAGGTGGCCGTGAACCGCCCCACGTTGGTGACGCGGCGCGTGATCGTCTGCGCGCCCGCCAGATCGCCGACCGCGATCGACGCGACGTTCAGGTTGCTCGGATCGAAGGAATAGCCCGCCGCTGCCAGCGCGTTGCACGTCGCGGCCGACACGCCGGTGGTCGTGCCGCACAGGAACGCGAGCCAGTCGTTGAACCCCGCGTCGTAGACGAGGCCCGGGTCGGCCGCCCTGTTCGGCGCGATGTGGCCGGCGCCCTGGCGGAAGATGACGAGCGGGTTCGTGTTCGGCCCGTCGAGGATGTCGGTGGCGCTGGTCATGAGCGCGGACTTGATCATCATCGGCGACCAGTCGGGGTGGAGCTGCTTCAGCAGCGCCGCGATGCCCGCCACGTGTGGCGCCGACATCGACGTGCCGCTATACAGGTTGAAGTTGCGTCCGCCGTTGCCCGGAGGTGCGACGGACGCGAGGATGTCCTGCCCGGGCGCGATGACGTCCGGCTTCAGCAGGTCGCCGCCGCCGGCGAGGAGCGGGCCGCGCGACGAGAACGACGCCGTGAACGGCGCCGGCGCCGTGAACACGATTGTCGACTGGTTGATCGTCGCCGTCGGCACCTTCGCGGTCGCCGCGTACGCCTTCACCGCCGCGCGATCCGTATCCTGCAGGTGCACCGACGGGACGACGTGGAAGTCGGCGTTGATCGAGTTCGGGCTGACGTTCACCATGATCATGCCGACGCCGCCGGCCTCCTGAACCGCGAGGCTCTTGTTGACGCGAGGGTTCGTGCCGCGATCACAAATGACGATCTTGCCGGCGATCTTCGCGGGGTCGAGCGCAGGAGTGCCACCGTTGTCGATCTTGGCGAAGCACTGGCGCACGGCGTCCGGGGTGGCGCCGGGCAGGCCGGCCGCGGTCGCGTCGATGAGCGGCGCCGGACCAAACGCGGTGGCGACCGACGCGCCATTGAAGGTGGTGTCGCCACCGAGCGTCACCGAGCCCTGGCCGTCGCGGTTATGCGTGCCCGCCGCCACCGTCGTCAACCACGGACCCGGATGTGCGACGGTGAAGCTCCCCAGGACGCCGTCGTTGCCGGCCGACGCTGAGACGAAGACGCCGGCGTCGGCGGCGAACAGGAAGGCGACCTGCGCCGGATCGAGGAAATTGGTCCGCGTGCCGCTGATCGAGTAGTTGATGACGTCTACGCCGTCGGCGACCGCCTGATCGATGGCCGCCACCAGGTCGCTGGTGAAGCCGCTCGCCGTCGAGCCATCCTGCGTGGACCAGAGCGCCTTGTACATCGCCACACGGGCGTGCGGGGCCATGCCGTTGATGGGGCCGAACGCTGCGGCCGCGCCAGTGGTGGCCACGCCCGCGTTACCGGCAGCGGTCGACGAAGTGTGCGTACCGTGACCGTTGTAGTCGCGCGCCGAGGCGAACTCCCACGGCCGCTGCGCCTTGAGGCCGGCATCGCCGCCCCACGCGGCGTCGAAGTGCTGCGCGCCTATCAGCTTCTGGTTGCACAGCGCGCGGGGGAACTGCTCGCCTCCCCCACACTTGCCGTGCCAGCCTGGAATCTGCTGGAATGCCTTTTTCCCATCTTTCTTGGCGCCGTTGCTCGTACTCGCTCGGTCCGAGAAGCTCTCGCTTTCCGGCCAGATGCCGGAGTCGATGACGCCGACGATGATCTCGTCACCGGCGAGAGCTGTCCCTCCGAGCTGATCCCAGAGGCCGCCGGGCGCGTTGAGGCCGAGGAACGTCGGCGTCGAAGAGGTATCGGCGAAGACCTCTTCGTCCTTGCTGACGCTCAGCACGGCGGGCGTCGCACGCAGCGCCGCGGCCTGGGCGTCGGACAGTTCCGCCGCGAAACCGTGGAAGCTGTAGTGATAGTCGTAGACCTTGCGCGCGCCGCCGACGGCGGCGAGCGCCTGGTCGTGCCGCGCATCGAGATAGCCGGCGTAGCCGACGACCGCCGCGTTCAGCGAATCGATCTTCTGTCCGCGATTCGGCTTGGTCGCAGGCTGGCCGGCGATGCCGCCGGTGTACGAGACGACCGGCTGCTCCGCCATCTGCACGATATAGAGGTTGCTCGTCCGCCGGGCCGCATTGCCAGCGCCGCCGCGGACGCGCGCCTGCGCGTCATCCTGGTCGGCGTGGAGATGCCCGGGAAGGTAAAGGGCTGCAGCGGTCAGCAGAGCGGCCGCAGCAATACTGCGCGTGCGAGGAAACATCAAGATCCTCCTCAAGGGGTCCCTGGATTTCGGCTCGGTTGGGTTGGTGAACAAATGACAGTAACCGTGCCAATCCGCCCCGTCAAGAGGCGGCGTGCACATTCTTGATTTGGCCGCGCAAGTCTGCCCCTGCCGCGACTAAACCACGCGGGCGGCGATCACCAGACGCGCACCCGGTCCGCCGGCGGCAGATACAGGCGCTGCCCGGCCTTGACGTCGAACGGGGCGTACCAGGCGTCGAGGTTGCGGACGGTGTCGGCGCGGTACTCGTCGAGCGCGTGGCCGTCGGTGAGCACCTGCTGGCGCGCCGCCTCCTCGCGCGTCTTCGACTGCCAGCTCTGGCCGTAGCTGAGGAAGAAGGTGCGGTCGTCGGTGCCGCCGCCGGCGCGGTAGGCATCGTACGCCGCCGAAAGGCCGGCGGTATCGGCGATGTTCTCGCTCAGCGTGAGCTGCCCGTTCTCGCGCAGATCGGGAAACGGCGAGTAGGCGCCGTACTGCGCCACCAGCTTGCTGGAGGCCGCCTTGAAGTGGGCAAGGTCCTCGGGCGTCCACCAGTTGGCGAGGCGGCCGGCGGCGTCGAACTGGCTCCCCTGGTCGTCGAAGCTGTGGCTGATCTCGTGGCCGATGATGGCGCCGATGGAGCCGTAGCGCGCCGCGGCGTCTGCCTGCGGATCGTAGAACGGCGGCTCGAGGATGGCGGCGGGGAAGTTGAGCGCGTTCTGGATCGGCAGGTTCAGCGCGTTGACCGTCTGCGGGTCGAGCCACCATTGGCCGCGATCGGGCGCGCGATCGAGATCCTGCAGCCGCAGCTGGTAATCGAACAGGCTGGCGCGCATCACGTTGCCCAGCGCGTCGCCGCGGACGATCTCCAGCTGCGAATAATCGCGCCAGCGGTCCGGGTAGCCGATGCCGACCCGCAGGCTCGCCAGCTTCGCCTTCGCGCTGGCCTTTGTCTTCGGCGACATCCAGGTGAGCGCATCCAGGCGACGATCGAAGGCCGCGACAATGGCCGACACCATCTGCTGGAGCTGGGTGCGCGCCGCCGGCGGGAAGTAGCGCTGGACGTAAAGCTTCCCGACGGCTTCGCCGAGCGCGCCGTTGGTCGCGTTCACCGCACGCTTCCACCGCTCCTGGTCCTGCGGCGTGCCGGAGAGCGTCTTGCCGTAGAACGCGAAGCTCTCGTCGGCGAACGGTTTCGGGAGGACGCGGCTGTAGCGATCGAGCTCGTGGAACTTCAGGTAGTCGCGCCACGTGTCCATCGGGACCGACTGCACGAGCGCGGACATGCCGCGGAACGCGACCGGGTGCCAGACGATGATCGTCGGCGCGCGATCGAGACGCGCGCCGGCAAACAGCGCGTTCCAGTCGAGGCCCGGCGCGCGGCGGCCGAACTCCTCGCGCGACCACGGGTTGTTCGCCCGGTGGACGTCAACCGAGTCGGTGCGCGTCGCGTGCGTGTTGGCGATGCGCCGTTCGAGATCGAAGATGGCCGCGGCGCGCGCCTCGGCCTTGTCCAGCCCGGCCAGCGTCAGCACCCGGGCCACGTGACCGCGATAGGCCGCGCGGATGCTCTCCATGCGCGGCCCGGGCTGCACGTAGTAGTCGCGGTCGGGCAGGCCAAGGCCGCCCTGCAGCAGGTAGGGAACGTTGTGCGACGGGTCGTTGAGGTTCTGCGCCACCCAGACGCCGAACAGGCGGTCCGTGTAGAAGTTCGTCATGTTCAGCGGATCGACGTCGGCGCGCAGGTGCTGACCGATCCAGGCGGCGAGGGCGCGCTTGTCGGCGAGGGCATCGATCGCCTCCAGCGACGCGCGCAGCGGGTCGAGCCCCTTCTTCTCGATCGTCTCCTCCTCGAGGTACGTCGCGTAGTAGTCGCCAATCTTCCGCTCGTCGGAGGCCGCCGGCGCGCCGCCGGCCGCGGCCGCGTCGAGCAGCTCGCGCGTCCGCTGCTGCGCGCGATCGAAGAGCACCGACCAGATGCCGTACGAGCTGCGATCCTCGGGAATCGCGGTCCGCTTCAGCCACGCGCCGTTGGCATAGCCGAAGAAGTCGTCGCCCGGGGCCACCGACGCGTCGATGGCCGACGGGTCGACACCATGCGCGGGCGCCTGCGTCGCGGGCGCCGTGTCGCGGCGTCCGGCGTCGCTCCCGGAGGCCGTCCGCCCTCCACCACATGCCGCCAGTGAAAGTGCGCCGCCGAGCACGAAGCTGAGATAGAGTTTCGGCCGCAGGAGGTGTGGCATGCGTCGGCTGCTGCTCGTCATGATGTGCGCCTCGGGCTACCTTCTTACCGCAAGCGGGTCGGCCGCACAAACCGGCGACGCGTGGATCGGGACCTGGACGCTGAATCTCGGGCAGTCGTCCTTCGACCCCGCGACCCTGGCGCCGAAGAGTCAGACGACGAAGATGAGCGGGGCCGGCGACCGTGTGACCGCAATCACCGACGGCGTCGATGCCGACGGCAAGAAGACGCACACCGAGATCACCTACGCCTTCGACGGGAAGGATTACGAGTACAAGGGGGCGCCCGACGCGAACAGCACGCGCGCCTATACGCGCGTCGACGACCACCACTACTCGTACGCGACGAAGGTGAACGGGTCGATCACGACGAACTCGCGCGTCGCGGTGACGCCCGACGGGAAGACGCGGACGATCGTGACGACGGGGCGCGACGCGCAGGGGCGCACGATCCGCAACTTCACCGTGTGGAACCGGGCGGGGTAGCCGCGGCTCGCGCCCGGATTGCCGGGACCCGCATCACGAAAGTCTCCGGTGCGCCGGATTTGTCGCTGAAAATGCCGTCTCCGGAGCGCAATCGTGTGCAAGGTCGTGGCGCACGGCTTGCTCCCTCCCGCGCATGCGCCCGGCGCCCGCTGGAGTCGGTCTCCTTGCCGCCAATCGGACGGAGTCGCGCGCCCGTCTCCAATTCATAGACGCGGCACGCGGCGGCGCGATGTTCTTCGTGCTGCTGTCGCACTTTGCGTTCAACTATTTCCCCGCGGGCGACGCGACCGGCAACCTGATGACGATCGTCGGCATGATCGCGTCGCCGACCTTCATCATCATCAACGGCACCCTCCTCGGCCTCTACTACCGGACGCGGCCGCGTGACTTCGATCGCTTCCGCAGCATCGTGACCGACCGCGGGCTCTTCCTCCTGACCATCGGCCATCTGCTCGTCCTTCTCTCGCACGCCACCTACGCGGTCCGGTTCGTGTCGATCACCGACGCGGTGGGCGTATGCATGCTCGTCAGCCCGTGGCTGGTGGCGACGGTGCCGCCGCGTACGCGCGTTCTGCTCGCCCTCTGCGCGTACGCAGCGGCGCTGACCCTGGTCCTCCGCTGGCATCCGGCGGCGCACTACCCGCTGGTGCTGAAGGAGACCTTCTTCGGCCGCATGGAACACGGCGGCTTCTACGTCTACGCATTTCCGATCGTGCCGTGGTTCTCGCTGGAGCTGGCGGCGACGGCGCTGGGCGATCGCCTGGGGACGTACGGCAGCGAAGGCGACGTCGGCGCGATGCACCGCCTGCTGCTGCGCAGCGCGGCGATCGGCGCGACGGTGGCGACGGCGCTCAACGTGGCGTCCCACGCCGCGAGGCAGGGCGGCTACGCGAGCACGTTTGCCACGCACGCCGTCGGATCGCCGTTCGCGAAGATGCCGCCCTCGCTCGTCTACTTCCTGTTCTACGGCGCCATTGCCCTGGTGCTGATCTCGGCGTCGCTGCGCCTCGCGTCGGCGCCGCAGATGGCGGGCATCGTCCGCGGCCTCGCGACGATCGGTCAGACATCGTTCGTGGTCTTCGTGAGCCAGTTCTTCGTCTACTTCACGGTGCTGCACGCCGTGAGGCCGTACCTGCCGCTGGCCTGGGCGTGGCCGCTGTATTTCGTCCTGTCGATCGTGGCGACGCTCGCGCCGGCGCTCGCGTGGCATCGGTGCGGCTACAACCGGTTCCTGACGGTTGGCTACCGCCGGCTGTCGGAGGGACGGGGGTGGCAGGCGCATCGCCGGATGCCCGCGTCGTTCAGTCATTAGCAACTCCCAACCTGCTGGAGACACCATGCCGAACCCGCTGCCCGATTGCCCACGATGCGAGAATGCACAGCTCGAGGTCTTCCGCGCCGACGCGCGCGGCGCGAAGTGGGCGCAGTGCGCGGCCTGCAGCACGGTCGTCCTGCTGCGCGCCGACAACTCGATCGCGCACGTCAGCGCGCCGGCCGGAGAAAGAGAATCAGCGTCGAGATAGGGGCTGGCGGCCGCTATGGGGGGAAACCCTGGCCTGTCCGCGAGAGGAAGGTGGCTGCCAACCGTAGCTCACGCGACGGTTGCCGTGCGTGAGCGGAGGTTGGTGGACCGCAGGAGGATCGAACTCCTGACCTCCGCATTGCGAACGCGGCGCTCTCCCAGCTGAGCTAGCGGCCCTTGGAAAGAAGAAATGCGCGCGATTCACTCGCAGGAGTGGTCGCGCACGAGCGAAAAACGAGTGTAACACGCACCTTTGCACGCATCAATCCGCGGCGGCGTGTGCCGGACACGTGGTGATGGTCCTCCTGATTATTTCGCGGCCGCCGGTACCACGCGTTTCAGCTCCTCTTGCCAGTTCTGAACCACGACGATCTGCGGGGTAGTCGCATCCGCCGACGCTTCGCTTTCCTTGATCATGAGAAACCGCTGCCCGTCGGCGGAAACGTCATAGGTGCGTCCCAGAAACCCGGCGCTGTAAAAGAAATAGGACTTGTCCTGAAAAATGGTGGCGGGTTTGCTCCAGGTGAACACGTCGCGATGCTCGCCGCTGGTGGAAGGTTCGACGAGTACCTCCACCAGCGAGGCATCCGGCGCGCGGAAGAAGAGCTCGTGTCCCGTCCGCGACCACACAGGCTGCCTGCCGCCGTCGGTCGACACCTGCCAGCGCGCTGCATCCACGATCGGAAACGGACGAACATAGATCTCTTCGCGCCCTGATTCGGTCGATTCGTACGCCAGCCACCGTCCGTCAGCCGAGATCTCCGCGTTGCGTTCGCTGGATCGTGTCCGGATAAGGGACGTCACGCGCCGCTCCGCGTCGAGCGTGACCACGGCGAGGTCGAGCCCGGTCTCGGGCCGATCTTCGCGCACGACGAGGCGCGTTTCGTCGGGTGAAATCGCCACCGGGTACGAGATGTATTGCGCATTCGGGTCGCGCGTCAGCGGTTCGGCAACGCCGGTGCCATCAGCAGCCTGCCAGTAGGCACCCATCGGTTTACCAGCTTCGTTCACCGCGCCCCACACCAGCCGCCGCCCACCCGGTGTCCAGACGGGATAGAGATCGAAGCCCCGGTTGAATGTGAATCGCGTCAGGCGCGAGCGTGCGACATCCCACATCCAGATGTCGTTGTCTTCATCGCCAATCGCCACCGCGATCCGCATTCCGTCTGGCGAGAGGCGCGGATAGAGATACGTCCGCTGTGGAGTCGCCAGCGCCTGCTCACGTCCCTGTCGGTCAACCCACACCATCGTTCGATGCGGCGCCGCCTGCGCGCCCTGCGGTACATAGATGAGGGTTCCATTCGCCGCCACGCTGAAGTCCGCTCCGGTTCCACCTGCGAAGGTCATGACGCCTTGAAGAACGGGCACCGGTGGTCCCAGGACGGCGAGGGCCCGAAGGTCGAACGCCGCCGCCCACACCGTGCTACCGACGGCGTAGACCAGGTATCCCGGCGCGACGTACGAGGCCTGACTGCCCTGAACCAGGGTTCTTTGCGCGCCCGTTCGTAGATCCATGAGCGCTATCTGGCTCGGCGCGGACCCGTTGGCCGATACCGTAAACACCATCGCATTGCCCCCCGGCAGCACGCGCGGAAAGGAGTGCGCTACTTCTCCCCTCGTCGCATCTACCCGGGTCATCGCCACGGGCTCGCCGCCGGTTGATCGCACGCCGAGCAGGCCCATGCTGCGATCACCGTTCATGAACACGATCCTGTCGTCGGCAGTCCAGAAGGCACCGCTGGTCGGACCCTTCAGCGGCGTCAGCGTGGTCGCTTGCCCACCGGTCACTGGGACTTTCTTCAGGGTGGTGGCGCCATCGAAGAATGCGATCCACTGCCCATCGGGCGAGAACACAGGGCTGCTCGGTGCGCCGAGACCGGCGAGAAGAGTGGGTGCGAGTCGATCCAGTGAGTGCACGACCAGTGCACGCCCGTTGTTGCCGACATAGACGAGACGCGATCCGTCTGGCGCGATGGCGATATCCGATCCCGTGCCCTCGATCGTGAGAGGCGCGGCGGCGGGAGGCGTGATCGTAAAGCGTGTAACGGTGGCGAGCGGAGCCGGCGCTTGCCGCAGGACTCCGACGGCGATCAGGCCGAGGACCAAACCCGCGGCGACGAACGCGATCGCGCGGCGCCACATCGGCGCGTTGGGAATCGCTGAATCACTCGCGACATCCGGCGCTGTGCTGGCGAGATCCCCTCGCGCGTCGCCGATGTCGCGCAACCGCTCCTTCAGATCCTTGCGCAGGCACCGGCGCAACAGCGCGTCCACCGGCGTCGGCAGGTCCGCTGGCAACGCTTTCCAATCCGGCTCGCGGTCGAGCACAGCCGCGAGCGTGTCCGCGATTGTGTCGCGACCAAACGCGGGGCGGGCCGACAGCATCTCGAACAGGACAGAGCCGAAGGCCCAGATGTCGGTGCGCTTGTCGACGGGCAGGCCGCGCGCCTGCTCCGGGCTCATGTAGGCGGCCGTGCCGACAATCGCGCCTTCGCGCGTGTCGTTCACCGTCAGCGTTGGCGAGGCGCTGGCCGTCGGGGCCGGGCCGCTCTCCAGCCGCGCGAGGCCGAAGTCGAGGACCTTGACGGCCCCGTGAGGGGTGATCTGGATGTTGGCTGGCTTCAGGTCGCGGTGGACGATGCCCTTCTCGTGCGCCGCATCGAGCGCGTCGGCGATCTGCCGCGCGATCTCGAGCGCTGCCGGCACTCGCATCGGGCCGCGTGCAATCCGGTCGGCGAGCGTCTCCCCGTCGACGAGCTCCAGGATGAGCGCACAGGCATCGGCGGTCTCTTCGATCCCGTGAATGGCCGCGATATGTGCGTGATTGAGCGACGCCAGCACACGCGCCTCGCGCTCGAAGCGCGCGTGCCGGTCGGGATCGGCCGTGAACGCGCGCGGCAGGATCTTGATGGCGACGTCCCGCCCGAGGCGGGTGTCGCGCGCGCGATAGACGACGCCCATGCCGCCGGCGCCCAGCCTGGCGACGATCTGGTAGACCCCGATTCGTTCACCGACGGACATCGCCTCGCTCACACCGCTCGCGAGCGGCGCCGCGACCGCCACGGCGCCGTAATCGAGCAGCCCCGGTGCCGAGGCCGCCTGCGCCAGCAGCGATTCCACTTCACGCCGGAGCGTCTCGTCCGGGCATGCCTCCGCCAGGAACAGCGCGCGCTCGTCGACCGGGAGCGCCTGCGCTGCGTGATAGAGGCGTTCGACCGAGGCCCACCGTTCGGGCCGGGCTGGCATGGCTGGTCCGGTGCGCATTGTAAGCCGCGGTCCCTGCCCGATTCCCCCTCCTTTTCCGCCCTTTTCGAGCCATGCGACTTTCCGGCGCCGTTTCCCGCCTCCGTTGGCGAGGAGGGAGACGTCATGGCGAACCGGATACGAAAGGTGGCGATGGCGGCGGCGATCGTAGGAGCCGTCCTCGCGCCGCGAGTCGCATCGGCGGCAGAGGGGACGTCGCCGGCTCTCCTTGCCGATCCCGGCGCTCACCTTCGGCCGACGACGCTGGCGCTCGCCTCGCTGGTGGAGCGCGCTACCAGGGAGTCGTCCACCTTCAGCGAGATCGTGCGGACGATTGAAGACAGCGACACCTACGTCTACGTCATGGAAGGGGAGTGCGGGCACGGCGTTCGCGCGTGCTTCACCGGCGTCACGATCGCGGGCGCGCGCCGGATCATGCGGGTGACGGTGTCACTCGATTCCAGCCAGCCCGATTGGTACGTGATCGGGTCCATTGGCCACGAACTGCATCACACCGTCGAAGCCATCAACGACCCGACGGTGCGAAGCACCGCGGCCCAGTACTTCCTCTACGAGCGGATTGGCTTCAAGGGCACGGCCCACTCGCACGAGACCCGGGCGGCCATGGACGCCGGCAACGCGGTTCGCGCCGAGATCCGCAGGTTCGCCCGTTCGGGGAAATCGGAGTAGTGGCGACGGGGCCGCCACTGCCGGCGCCCCTTCCCGCCCTGGTCGATGAACGCGGTGGCGTGGCCTTCGGCCACGACAGGATCAGAAGGAGGATGTCATGCGGAATTCGCGATTCATGATCGTTGCGGCCGCGATCGTCGTGACGGGCCTGCTCGGCGCGGCGTCCGTGGCGCGGGGCAACGTACCCTACACGACCTACCTGACCTTCAGCGGGCCGTTTGCGCTGCCCGGTGTCTCGCTTCCCGCCGGCACCTACCTGTTCGAAGTGATGCAGCCGACCGGTAACGCGCTCGTCCGCGTCAGGAGCCACAACGGACGGACGGTGTACTTCGCGGGGTTCACGCGAACGATCCGCCGGCCCACCGCTCAGGGAGGCGACGTGCAGCTCCTGTTCAACGAAGTGCCCCCCGGCGTGACACCCTCGGTCCGCGTCTGGTATCCGCGAGGCGATCCCGCGGGCCACGAGTTCATGTATCCGCCGCGGGACGCGGCCCGCTGACCGGGGCTTTCAGTTCGCGGAGGAGCCACGCCTTCGCGAGCTTCCAGTCACGCATAATGGTGTCGCGCGACACGTGCAGCGCTTCGGCGGTCTCCTCGACGCTGAGACCGCCGAAGAACCGCATCTCCACGACCTGCGCCTTCCGCGCATCGACCGCCGCCAGCGCGGTCAGCGCTTCGTCCAGCGCGACGAGATCGGCGACAGGCGCCGGCGAGACCACCAGCGCTTCGTCGAGCGTCACCCTCTGTGCGCCCGCGCCGCGCTTCTGATAGCGGCGCGACCGGGCGAAGTCGACGAGGATCCGCCGCATGAGCCTGGCGGACATCGCGAAGAAGTGCGCCCGGTTCTGCCACTTCACCTGCCGGACGTCGACCAGGCGCATGTACGCCTCGTTGACCAGCGCCGTCGCCTGCAGGGTGTGCTCCGCGCGCTCGTGCGCCATGTGGCGCCTGGCGACGCGGCGCAGCTCCTCGTGCACCAGCGGGATCAGCTGCTGCAGGGCATTTTCGTCGCCCCGGCTCCAGTCGATGAGCAATTGCGTCACGTGGGACGAGGCCGGCTCATCTGGCACGCGCAGATGCTACGCCTGTTTTCGGGGCTTGCTATACTCCATTTCACGATCGCGACGCGCCCACCCTGAATGCCCACGATTCGAAAACTTGGCGTCCTGACCGGCGGCGGGGACGCACCCGGCCTCAACGCGGTCATTCGCGCGGTCGTCAAGACCGCCAGCAACGCCGACGTCACCGTCATCGGGCTCGAAGACAGCTTCGACGGGCTCATCTATCCGGAGAAGTCGCGCGTCCTCACGCCGAAGGACGTCACCGGCATCCTGCGCCTCGGCGGCACGATCCTCGGCACCGTCAATCGCGGCAACCCGTTCGCCGAACCGATGGTCACGCCGCACGGGACCTTCGACTACGCCGACCGCGTGATGGAGATGTTCCAGCAGATGGAGCTCGACGCGCTCATCTGCATCGGCGGCGACGGCACGCTCGGCATCTCGTACGAGTTCTACCGCAAGGGGATCCCGCTCGTCGGCGTGCCGAAGACCATCGACAACGACATCCAGGGGACGACGAGCTGTTTCGGCTTCGACACGGCCGTCAGCTTCGCCACCGACGCCATCGATCGCCTGCACACGACCGCCGAAGCGCATCGCCGCATCATCGTTGTCGAGGTGATGGGCCGCTACGCCGGCTGGATCGCGCTGCACGCCGGCACCGCGGGGGGCGCCGACGCGATCCTGATCCCGGAGATCCCCTACGACTTCGACAAGGTCGTCGACTGCCTGCGCAAGCGCGACGAGCGCGGCGCGAAGTTCAGCATCGTCGTCGTCGCCGAGGGCGCGAGGCCGAAGGACGGGAAGCTCTCGATCGTGGAGGAGGCGCACGGCGGCCACGCCGAGCGGCTGGGCGGCGCGGCGAAGTTCTGCGGGGACGAGCTCACGCGGCTCACTGGCAAGGAGACGCGGCACGTCGTGCTCGGACACCTGCAGCGCGGCGGCGCGCCGACCGCGTTCGATCGCACGCTCGCGACGCGGTTCGGCGGGAAAGCGGTGGAGCTGGTGCTCCGCGGTCAGTTCGGAAAGATGGTCGCCAACCATCCCCCCGAGCTCGTGCCTATTCCGCTCGGCGAGGTCGTCGGCCGCACGAAGCTCGTGCCGCTCGACTACGACCTGCTGCAGACCGCCCGCATGATGGGCGTTTCCTTCGGCGACTAACCGCATCGCACTCGGCTGATCCGCGAGCGAGCTGAGCGCAGACTTTCAGCAGAGCCGTACGCGCCACAGCGCGGGCATATCCGATCACGCGCTCTCTGGTCCCCACGTTGCACGCGGGCTGGTGCCCGTGAGGGGAAGGGAGAGCTGTATGAACTTTCGTTACCTAATTGGGAGTGCCGTGCTCGGCATTGCGATGCCGGCGGGCTCCGCGGTCGCGCAGACCGACGCACAAAACGACGAGGCGCGTCCGATCACGCTCGTCGGCTGCATCATGCGCGAGGCCGACTTCCGCGACATGTATGGTCCGGGTCAGAGCGGTCCGCGCGGCGCCGGGCTCGGCCTGCGCAACGAGTACATGATCGTCGACGCGCATGAGGTGACCGCCGGCGGATCTGGCGTCACCGAGGTGCCCGGGACGTGCGCGCCGGCGCCCGGCGGGTATCCCACGTCGTACGAGCTGACGGGTCCGCGTGAACGCGAGGTCGCGCCATACCTCGGCCGGCGAGTCGAGCTCACCGGGACGCAGAAGCGCGCGCATACGCGCGCGGTGGGGACGAGCGGCCTGCGGCAGCCGACCGGCGGCTTCGATCCGCTCGGCCACGAGCTGCACCTGTTCGAGGTCGAGGTCGGTTCGGTGCGTGAGCCGGTTGTGGTCGCACGCGCGGCCGAGCCCGTAGCGGCACCCGCGCCAGTCGCCGAAGCAGCGCCGCTGCCGGCACCCGCACCAGAGGTCGCCGCGCCTGCGCCCGCGGAAGTTGCAGCCGCGCCCGAACCGGAATCCGCCGCCGCACCTGTCGAGACCGCGGCGGCTCCCGAGCCACCACCTGCCGTAACCCCGGCACCCGAACCCGCGCCCGCACCGCAGACCGCACAGCAGGCGCCGGCAGAACAGCCGCGACAAGTCGCACGAGCGGAACTCCCGAACACCGCCAGCCCTCTCCCGCTGGTCGGCCTGATCGGGCTGCTGTCGCTTGCGGCCGCATTCGGGATGCGCTCCCTGCGGAATCGAGAAGAGAGTCCGGAACAACTGAAAGGAGACCTGCGATGAGGATCTCGCTTTGGTTGGCGGCGGCGTGCGTGATCGCGCTGCCCGCGGCGGCTGCCGCGCAGGATCAGACGACCACACCGCCGCCCTTGTCGTCGCCGTATCCGATTGCGAGCCACTGGCTCGTGTCGGGCTCGCTCGGCACCGACTTCGAATCGGACGCCGACGATCCCGGTACGAACTTCGCCGGCACGGTCGGATGGCTCTACCACGGAGTAATCGGAGGAGAGTTCCAGTCGAACTTCTCTCCCGACTTCAACCTCAATCCGGCGCTGATCCCGCCGTTTCTCGCCGAGGAGCCCGCGATCAACAGCTACATGCTGAACGTCATTGGCGCGGCGCCGCTGATGGCGGGCGGCCAGTTCCAGCCGTATGCCTCCGGAGGGGCCGGATGGCTGACGCTGCGGGGCGACCCGACAGCGGGCGACTCGAACATCGACCTGAAGAACACCGACACGGGCTGGAACGCCGGTTTCGGCCTGATGGGGTTCCTCGGCCAGATGGGGATACGAGCGGACCTGCGCTACTTCAAGGTCTCCGGGAACGAGTTCGCGGGCGTCGATAGCAGCGTGCTGCGCTCGAACCATGGCGCCGTGGTGGACGATCAGGAACAGCTGATCGACGCCAACCTGCTGTCGGGCATCTCGTTCTGGCGCGGCAACGTCGGCATCGCGCTGCGCTGGTAGCGTGCTCGTACGCGCGCGAGCTGTTGTGCTGGCCGCGGCGATGGCCGCGGCGGCCTCTCCGCCTGCTGCCGCGCAGCAGCTCGCCGCAGACGTCCTCGTCGACCGCGACCTGACCGTCGGAGCGGGCGCGTCGATCGCCGCCGCCATCGGCGCGATCGTCGCGCGCGGCGAGGACAAGGCGGTCCCGCACGGTCTGTTGGCCGAGTGCGCCGACGAGCCGAACCCGGATCGGCCGTCGGGCAACTGCGGCGGCCGGCGGGCCGCCAACATCGCCTTTCGTCTCGCCAAACACGTGTTCTTCGATGCGCCGCAGGAGCAGCTGCTCCTCGTCTTCGATCACGAGGTGTTCGGCCATGGCGCCCGCCTGCGCGAACGCTTCGACGGTCCGATTGGCTATCACATTCAGCCGCCGTCTCCGTATGGCGGCGGCAACGGCGTGACATCCTTCGTCCTCGACCGCGAGCCGACGCCGTACGAAGAGCTGGCGATCAGCGCGGGCGGGATGGAGTCCACGGGCGTCGTTGCGGCGCTGATGGCGGAGCGTGCCCTCGCCGATCAGACCTGGCACGCCCGCGACGCGCTGCGCTACCTGACGTTCGAGCTCGACCCGTTGTTGTACATCGCGGGCACCAACGACGAGGAAGAAGCGGGCCACGACGTCGGCGACTTCCTCCGCACCTACAACATCGCTGCAGCCGCGGCGGGCGCGCGTCCGCTGACGCCGCGCACGCTGCGCCGCGAGTCCCTCATCGGCCTGGCGAACCCGATGCTGGCCTTTGCGGCGTACGGGGTCGCGCGCTACTGGTGGAATGGCGCCACTGACGTCGCCGTGCCGGCGTTGTCGGTGGCGGGAGTGCGGTATCTCCCGTTCTTCCGCTACAGGCTGACGCCCTTCGGCACGGAATGGTCGCTGGTCAACGCGTTGGGAGGCCGCATGCGGCCCACCGAGGTGGAGGTGCGCATCGGACAATCGCTGGACGCACGGACGTGGGGCATCGGGGCGCGCCAGCGGGAAGTTGCGAAATGGGCAAGGTGGGCAGTCGATGCGGCGGTCGACGTATGGCGGCAGCCGCCGGTTGACGCGTTCGCTGCGTCCTCGCCTGCGCTCGAACGGCTCGTGGGCGGACGCGCCGGGGCCCGCATCGGTCACCCGTGGTTCGGCAGCTCGCGTGCCACGTTCATCGTTGACGTCGGGGTCAAGACCGCAGGATACGTCCCGGGCGACCCCTTGCGCGGCGGGGTCGTGGCACGTGCAGGCGTCGGGGTCCCGTTGCCCTGACGTGAAAGGCGGCCGTCGCGGCCGCCTCAGTGCCCGAGCAGGTCCTGATCCTTCTTCTTCTGCAGCTCGTCGATCAGCTTCACGTGCTCGTCGGTCATCTTCTGGACCTGCTCGAGCCCCTTCCGCTCGTCGTCTTCCGAGACCTTGTGCTCCTTGAGGAGCTTCTTCAGCCGCTCGTTGGCGTCGCGGCGGACGTTGCGGACGACGTTGCGTCCCTCCTCCGCCTGCTTGTGGACGTGGCGCGACAGCTCCTTGCGGCGCTCGTCGGTGAGCGCCGGAATCGGAATGCGAATCACCTTGCCGTCGTTCGAGGGATTGAGCCCCAGGTCCGACGAGCGGATCGCCTTCTCGATTTCCTTCATCGTCGACGGGTCGAACGGCTGCGCGACGATGAGCGCCGGCTCGGGCACGGACAGCGACGCGACCTGGTTGAGCGGCACCTTCGATCCGTAGGCGTCCACCTGCACGCCGTCGAGCAGGCTCACCGTGGCGCGCCCCGTGCGCACCGACGCCATGTCCCGGCGGACGCGATCGATGGCGCCGTCCATGCGCGTCTTCACTTCACCGAACATGCCTTTTAAGTCGTTGAAGTCCATATCGGCTGGTTGGTGGTTACTGGTTGGTCGTTCGTGGCTAGCTGACCGTCGTGCCGATCGGTTCGCCCATGACCACGCGGCGGATGTTGCCGGGCTCGCGCAGGTTGAAGACGACAATCGGCAGCTTGTTGTCCATGCAGAGCGAGATGGCCGTGGCGTCCATCACCTTGAGCTGTCGTTCGAGCACCTGCAGGTAGGAGATTGTAGGGTATTTCGTCGCCTTCGGGTCGAGCATCGGGTCGGCGGTGTACACGCCATCCACCTTCGTCCCCTTGAGGATGACCTCGGCCTTGATCTCCATGGCACGCAGCGCGGCCGCCGTATCGGTGGTGAAGTAGGGGTTGCCCGTGCCGGCCGCGAAGATGACGACGCGCTTCTTCTCGAGGTGGCGGATGGCGCGGCGGCGGATGAACGGCTCGGCGACCGCGCGCATCTCGATCGCGGTGACGACGCGCGTGAGGACGCCGAGCTGCTCGAGCGCGTCCTGCAGCGCGAGCGCGTTGATCACGGTGGCGAGCATGCCCATGTAATCCGCCGTCGCGCGGTCCATGCCGCGCGCGCTTGCCGCCAGCCCGCGGAAGATGTTGCCTCCGCCAATCACGATCCCCGTTTCCACGCCCTGCGCCTGGATTTCCGCGACATCCTGCGCGATCTGCGTGGCGACCGCCGGATCGACGCCGAACTGCTGCTCGCCCATCAGCGCTTCGCCGGACAGCTTGAGGAGGATGCGCTTGTAGGTGGGTGACAGCGTGGAGACGGGCACGAACGAGAATTATAGCGTTCTCGCTTCTCGGTTCGTGTTCAGGTTCGGTTCCGGGTTCCGGGTTCCGTGTTCCGGGTTCGCCGCGCGAACATCAACACGAACGGAGAACCCAGAACCCAGAACCGCGAACGGCCGCGTCGGCGGCGTTGCTATTCCACGTCGCCGACTCTGAAGCGCACGAAGCGGCCGACCTGGATGTTCTCGCCGGTCTTGGCGGTCGCCTGCGTGATGAGCTGTCCGATCGTGACGTTGTTGTCGCGGATCGACGGCTGGTCGAGGAGGACGAACTGCGAGTAGAAGCTGCCCAGCTTCCCCTCGACGATCTTATCGAGCACGTTCGCCGGCTTGCCGGTGTTTTCCATCTGCGCCCGGTAGATCGCCTTCTCCTTCTCGATGGCCTCGCCTGGGACGTCCTCACGGCGGACCCACTTCGGGTCGGCGGCGGCGATGTGCATGGCGACCTCCTTGACGAGGCCCTGGAAATCGTCCGTGCGCGCGACGAAGTCGGTCTCGCAGTTCACTTCCACGAGGACGCCAATCTTGCCGCCCATGTGGATGTAGCTGCCGATGAGTCCCTGCGCCGTGGCGCGGCCGGCGCGCTTGGCTGCCTGCGCGAGCCCGCGCTTGCGGAGGATGGTGATGGCCTCCTCCATGTTGCCGTTGGCTTCGTTGAGCGCCGCCTTGCACTCCATCATGCCGGCGCCCGTCTTGTCGCGAAGCTGTTTGACCTGATCTGCCGTAATTGCTGTCGCTGCCATTGCTGTCTCCGAGTCGAGGACACGAGGGTTTCGTGCGCGTCGTGACCTTCGTGGTTGGCGTACGTCTTCGTGATCTTCGGTACACAAAAAGCGCCGGCCCATCCTGCGAGCCGGCGCAATCTCTTCCGCCTGCGCCTTACGCGCTGGCTGGCGTCGGCTCGCGCCGCTGCGGCCGCACCGCGGTCCGCAGCCGGGCGGCGGCATCGGCCTCGGCGGCCTCGTGGGCGCGCGCGGCGTCTTCCTCGGCGATGCGCGATTCACGCATCGAGCGGCCCGACGTCACCGCGTCGCCAATCTTCGACGCGAACAGCCGGATGGCGCGCAGCGCGTCGTCGTTGCCCGGGATGACGTAGTCCACTTCGTCGGGGTCGCAGTTGGTGTCGACCACGCCGATGACCGGAATCTTCAGCTTGCGCGCCTCGTCGACCGCGATCTTCTCCTTGCGCGTGTCGACGACGAACACCGCGTCGGGGAGCCGCGACATCTGCCGGATCCCCTCGAGGTTCTTCAGCAGCTTCCGCTTCTCCTTCTCGTTGCGCGCGATCTCCTTCTTCGAGAGGGTGTCGTAGCGGCCGTCGGTGACCATCGCCTCGAGGTCGCGCAGGCGTCCGAGGCTGCGCTGGATCGTGGTGAAGTTGGTGAGGAGCCCGCCGAGCCAGCGCTGGTTGACGAAGTACATCCCGCACTTCTGCGCTTCCTCGGCCATGACGTCCTGCGCCTGGCGCTTGGTGCCCACGAAGAGGACCGTCTTTCCGTCCGCGGCAAGGTTGGTCACGAACTCTTCGGCGTCGCGGAACCGTTTCACCGTCTTGTTCAGATCGATGATGTAGATGCCGTTCCGCTCCCCGAAGATGTATTCCTTCATCTTCGGATTCCAGCGCTTCGTCTGGTGGCCGAAATGCACGCCGGCCTCCAGCAGGTCCTTCATCGCAATCCCCGGCAACAGCTCCTCCCTCTCTCTTTCGTTCGGGCGGACCCGCGGTCCGCCTCTCCGTCTACCGTTTACTGAACTGGAAGCGCTTGCGCGCGCCGGCCATCCCGTACTTCTTGCGTTCCTTGACGCGCGAGTCGGACGTCAGCAGGCCGTCCTTCTTCAACTGCTTGCGCAGCTCCGCGTTGTACTCGACGAGCGCGCGCGCGACCGCGAGGCGGACCGCCCCTGCCTGTCCGTGCTCGCCCCCGCCGGCCACCGTCGCGAGGATGTCGAACTTCTCGCCGTTCTCCGTGAGGAGCAGCGGCCGCCGGACGACCGTTCGCAGCGTCTCGGTCGTGAAGTACTTGTCGAACTCGCGGTGGTTGATGGTGATGGCGCCCTTGCCGGGGCGGAGGAAAACGCGTGCGGTGGATGTCTTGCGCCGGCCCGTTGCGTAGTATTCGATGCTTGCCAACTATGCGACCTCGATGCTCTTGGGTTGCTGGGCGGCGTGCGGATGATCGGACCCCGCGTAGACCTTCAGTTTCCGGTACATCGCATCACCCATTTTCGTCTTCGGCAGCATGCCGCGCACCGCTTCCTCGACGAGCCGAATCGGCTGGCGCTTGCGGACGACCGCGGCGCGCTCCTCGCGCAGGCCGCCTTCGTAGCCGCTGTGCTGCCGGTAGATCTTCTGCTCTTCCTTGCGGCCGGTCAGCTTCACCACCGCCGCGTTCACGATGACGACGTGGTCGCCCGTGTCGATGTACGGGGTGTAAATCGCCTTGTGCTTGCCCTGGAGCAGCCGCGCGGCAAGCGTCGCCACCCGCCCGAGCACCTGGCCCTTGGCGTCGATGACATGCCACCGGCTGTCCGCGCTCTTCGCGCTTGCCACGAACGTACGCATGAAAAGGGATTCCTTCGGGGCCCGACGACACGAACCCTGCTACCGGGCAGCAGGCGATCGACATGCTTTCGCCTGCAACCGCAAACCCCAATGATACGGACGGTTATGGAACCTGTCAACCGAACAGGTGTGCCGGCGGGTTTGGGCTGACGCCTTGGCCGCCCCGTATCCCCAATACCGGCCGACGAATACGGCCCTGGTGCCACCATCGTGTTGCTGAGACGGAAACGGCCGATAACTGAACACGACAGCAATTTTCGGGACATCGACCTTTTACGAATTCGTGCGTCGCCTGCATATTCGTAACGGGCCATGCCCGGTGAGCTCGGCGGAACTGTGCCGGACCTTGCGATTTTGGCTGGTACGTGCGTTGCCGAGCTAGCGTGGAACCACAGAGGAACAATGCCGCTTTTCGGAAAAGCCAAGACAGTGGTCGGGCTCGACATCGGGTCGAGCGCGGTCAAGGCGGTCGAGCTGAAGCCGTCGGGCAAGGGGTACAGGGTGACCGCGTTCGGCGCGGAGCCGGTGCCCGCTGACGCGATCGTCGACGGCGCCATCATCGACGCCGGGTCGGTCGCCGACGCGATCCGCCGTGTGTTCGACGGCAACAAGGCGTTCAAGACGAAGGACGTCTGCGCCTCGCTCTCGGGCAACGCGGTGATCGTCAAGAAGATCACGCTGCCGGTGATGACCGAGAACGAGCTCGCCGAATCGATCTACTGGGAAGCGGAGCAGTACATCCCGTTCGACATCCAGGACGTGAACCTCGATTACCAGATTCTCGACCCGGGAACGGGCGCGAACTCGCGCGGCAGCATGGACGTCCTGCTCGTCGCCGCGAAAAAGGAAAAGATCGCCGACTACACCAACGTCATCGCGCAGTCGGGGCGCACGCCGGTCATCGTGGACGTGGACGCCTTCGCGCTGCAGAACGCGTTCGAGGTCAACTACGGCCTCGAGCCGGGCCGCGTCGTGGTGCTGCTCAACGCCGGCGCGAGCGCGATCAACATCAACATCCTGCAGGGTGATCAGTCGGTGTTCACCCGCGACATCTCGATGGGCGGCAACGCCTACACCGAGGCGGTGCAGAAGGAGCTCGACCTCCCGTTCGAGTCGGCCGAGCAGCTGAAGAAGGGCATCCCGGTCGACGGCGCGACCTTCGAGGAGGCGCAGCCGGTGCTGCACGCGGTCACCGAGAACGTCCTGCTCGAAATCCAGAAGACGTTCGACTTCTTCAAGGCGAGCGCGTCGACCGATCAGATCGACCGCATCATGCTCAGCGGCGGCGCCTCGCGCGTCGACGGCTTCCACGAGATGGTCCAGGAGCGCTTCAACGCGCCCGTCGAGGACTTCGATCCGTTCCGCGCGGTGACGTGGGACGCCAAGAAGCTGGGCGGCGACGCGGTCACGATGGCGTCGACGGCCGCCGTGGCTGTCGGCCTCGCGCTGCGGAAGGTGGGTGACCGATGATTCGGATCAACCTGCTCGGCGGCGAGCGGCAGGTCAAGAAGAAGGCGATTGCCTTCGACATCGGCCAGCGGCTGACGATGGCGTGCAGCCTGATTCTCGTGCTGACCGCCGCCGGCGTCGGCTACTGGTTCTACTCCCTGCAGCAGCAGTCCGCGCAGCTCGATGCCGACATCGTCCGCGCGCAGCAGGAGCAGCTGCGGCTGCAGTCGATCATCCGCGAGGTCAACCAGTTCGAGGCGCAGCGCGCGCAACTGCAGCAGCGCGTGCAGCTGATCGAGCAGCTGCGCAGCGGCCAGAGCATTCCCGTGCAGCTGCTCGACGTCATCAGCAAGAGCGTGCCGGACATGCTCTGGCTGACGGATCTCGAGCAGAAGGGGAACGACGTCACGATGGCGGGCAACAGCACCACGCTGATCTCGCTCTCGGATTTCGTCGGCAACCTCGGCATGTCGCCGCTGCTGCAGAAGCCGATCGAGATCGTCAACAGCACGGTGCAGAGCGTGACGCCGACCGGCCAGACGGCGACGCAGGGCGGCCCGAGCGTCGATCTGATCAAGTTCACGGTAAAGGCGTCGCTGGTGCCGAACCCGAAGGCGCCGCCGCCCCCGGCCGCGCCGGGCAGAGCCGGCGGACCCGCGCCCGGAGGGGCGCGTTAAAGCGGCCCCGTTGCCGCCCGATACGCAGACATGGCAGTGAACCTCAGCCTCAGCAAGTTGCCGTGGTACGGCCAGCTTGGCGCGTTCTTCGCGCTGTCGCTGGCCGGTGCGGGCGTCTTCTGGAACTTCTACGTGAAGCCAGCGCAGGAGAGCCTCGCGCAGCGGGAGGCGCAGCTCGCGACCGTGCGCGCCGACATCCAGCGCGGTCTCGCCACCGCGCGCCGCCTGCCGGAGTTCCGCCGCCAGGTGGCCGACCTCGAAGCGCAGCTCGATCGCCTGCGCCCGGTGCTCCCGAGCGAGAAGGACGTCGCCGACCTGCTGCGCCGCATCCAGGGGATGGCGACGCAGTCGAACCTGACCATCCGCGGCTTCGCGCCGCAGGCGGTCGCCACCCGGCAGATGTACGCGGAGTGGCCCATCGGCCTGCAGATCGAGGGGACGTACCACAACCTCGGAAACTTCCTCGAGCGCGTCAGCAAGTTCCCGCGCATCATCAACGTCACCGGCATCCACATCAAGGCCAAGGACAACGGCGGCCCCGGCGATTCGATCACCGCGGAATGCACCGCGACGACGTTCGTCCTGGTGGAACCGAAGGCGGCGCCCGGCGCGCCTGCCGCACCAGCAGCGCCCGCCGCGGCACCAAAGGCGGAATAGCCCATGAGACTGATGCCCCGCCTTTGCTCGCTCGCGTCCGCGGTGGTGCTCGCGACCTCGTCGCTCGCGGCGGCGCAGCAACCGGCGCCAGCCGCGGCACCCGCGCCGGCGCCCGTGCCGACGCCGGCTCCGACCGCAGGGACGACGCCCGCGCCGGCCACGACGCCCGCTGCGGGTCCCCAGCTCGAGCCGCAGGGCTACACCTACGACCCGCAGGGACGGCGCGATCCGTTCGTCAGCCTGCTGCGCCGCGGCAGCGACATCGGGCGCTCGAGCGCCGGTGGCATCCGGCCGCCGGGCCTCGGGGGACTCGAGACGAGCGAGGTGACGCTGAAGGGCACCATCGCGAGCAAGGGCAGCTACGTGGGCATCCTGCAGGGCTCTGACCAGAAGACCTACATCGTCAAGGCGGGCGACAAGTTGCTCGACGGGACCATCAGAACGATCACTCCGGACAGCATGGTCATCACGCAACAGGTGACCGACCCGTTGTCGCTGGAAAAACAGCGCGAAGTGCGCAAGCCGCTGCGACCGACCACCGAAGAGGCGAAGTAAATGGATTGTCGACCTGTGAAATGGAAATTGCCTGTGCTCGGCGCGCTGCTCGCGCTCGGCATCATCGTCCCGCTGCGCGCGAGCAGCACGGACCGGGCAGTCCTGAAGCGGATCGGGTCTCGCGTCGATGACCGCGCGGGCGTGATCTCGATCGAGGCGTCCGACCCGGTGCCGTACGTGGCATCGCAGCCGGACCCGCGGACGTTCGTCGTCGAGATGCGCGACGTGCTGGCGGTCGGCTTCGCCGACAACTTCAAGCTGGATCCGCGGGTGCCGATTGCCGGCGTGCACGTCGAGAACGCGCGCGCGTTCGACGGCGCTTCGGTGGCGCGCGTCAGCGTCGACCTCGCGCAGCCGGTCCGGCCGCGCGTCCGCAGCTCGCGCAACATCATCTACATCGAAGCCGATCGGCTCGACAAGGCGGCCGCCGGCGTCATCAGCGCCGTGGGCCCTTCGAGCGTCATCCGCGACATGCGCGTCGAGCGCCGCGGCGCCTCCACGGCGATCACCCTGCTCGGCACCGGCTCGCTCGTGCCGACGAGCGTCGAGGCGACCAAGGAAGGTCCGGCACGGCTCTACGTGGACCTGGCGAACGCCTCGTCCTCGCTGCCCGGTGTCACGCCGGTCGGGAAGGGCAGCGTGCAGAACGTCCGCATCGGCCTCAACGAGAAGAGCCCGCTGCTCACGCGCGTGGCCATCGAGATGACGCGCCGCTCCGCGTATCACCTCGAACCGTCCTCCGACGGGCGGCAGCTGACGATGATCATCGACGACGCGGCGGCGCCGTCCGCGCAGGCACAGGCCGCCGCGGTGCTCGCGCCGGCCACGCCGGCGGTGCTCGCGCCCGCCACGCCGGCGGTGCTCGCGCCCGCTGCCCCGCAGGGTCCGAAACCTGCCGCATTGATGGCCCAGGCACAGGCGCCGCCGGCCAACGTGTTCGCGCCGCCACAGACGCCGCCGCCGACGGTTCCCCAGGCGGGCGTACCGCAGACGCCGACGGCCGGCACGCAGCAGGTGCCGATCACCACCCCGTCGCGCTACAGCGGCAACCCGGTGAGCCTCGATTTCCAGGGCGCCGACCTCCGCGCGGTGCTGCGCACGTTCGCGGAAATCAGCGGCCTCAACATCGTCATCGACCCGACCATCCAGGGCACCGTCGACGTCTCCCTGCGGGACGTGCCGTGGGACCAGGCGCTCGACATCATCCTGCGCGCGAACAAGCTCGGCTACGTCGTGGACGGCACCATCGTCCGCGTCGCGCCGCTGGCGGTGCTCGCCGACGAGGAGACGCAGCGCCGCAAGCTGGCCGACGAGCAGGCGCTCTCGGGCGAGCTGCGCGTGCTGACGCGGTCGCTCAGCTACGCGCGCGCCGAGGACCTGCGGGCGCTCATCACGGCGACGGTGCTGTCGTCGCGCGGCTCGATCCAGACCGACCCGCGCACCAACACGCTCATCATCAACGACCTGCCGGACCGCCTGCAGCGCGCCAACGACCTGCTGTCGACGCTCGACGCGCCGCAGCCGCAGGTGGAAATCGAGGCGCGCATCGTTCAGACGACGCGGCAGTTCGCGCGCACGATCGGCGTGCAGTGGGGCATCGGCGGCCGTGCGAGCAACTCGATTGGCAACACCACCGGCCTCGCGTTCCCGAATCAGGGGAGCATCACGGGCCGCACGGGTGGCGTGCAGGGTCCGCCGGCGCCCGAGCCGCAGTTCGACGCGGCGGCCACCGGGGTGAACCTCGGCGTCACCGGCGCCAGCACCGCGGTCGGCCTCGCCATGGGTTCGGTCAACGGCGCGCTGAACCTCGACGTGATTCTCTCCGCCCTCGAGCGCCAGGGCCAGGGCCGGCTGCTCTCCACGCCGCGCGTGACGACGCAGAACAACGTCGAAGCGGAGATGACGCAGGGCGTGCAGATTCCGATTCAGACGGTCGCGAACAACACCGTGACCGTGACGTTCAAGGACGCGGCGCTGACGCTGAAGGTGACGCCGCAGATCACGGCCGCCAATACCGTGATCATGCGCGTCTCGCTCGAGAACGCGGCGCCCGACTACAGCAAGTCGGTCAACAACATTCCGCCGATCGACACGCAGCGCGCCATCACGCAGGTGCTCGTCAACAACGGCGACACCACGGTCATCGGCGGCATCTACGTCAGCAGCGAACAGACGAACAAGGACGACACGCCGGGGCTGTCGCGTCTGCCGCTGCTCGGCTGGCTGTTCCAGCGCAACGGGGTGAACGACGAGAGCCGCGAGCTCCTCATCTTCATCACGCCGCGCATTCTGACGCTCTAGGGAGAGGGACTGTGAGCACGAAGTCAATCACGTGTGCGCTGCTGACGGCGCTGTCGCTGGCCGCCGCCGGGTGCGGCGTGTCCGAGCAGGGACGCGCGCCAGCGGTTGTCCGTATCGATGCGCTCGACGCCGCCGCTGGCGCGGCGACTCTCGGAACATTCGGCGGCTCCCTGCATTCGGATGTGGCCACGAACACTGGAGGCGCCTTTACCGATGTCGGCCGTGTGACGCTGTCGCTGGTGCTCAGGGACCCTGGCTCGCCAGGCGTCGCCAACACGCCGAGCGAGCTCAACTCGGTCACGATCACGCACTACCGCGTCGTCTACCGCCGCACCGACGGCCGCAACGTGGAGGGCGTGGACGTGCCGTTCGCGTTCGATTCCGGCATGACCATCACCGTTTCGGCGACGGGCCAGGGACAGCAAACCTTTGACCTGGTGCGGATTTCCGCGAAGTTCGAGGCGCCGCTTCGGGCGCTCGCCTCCAACAATCAGGGGATCGACACGATTGCCGACGTCACCTTCTATGGCAAGGACATGCACAACAACGACGTCGCGGTCACCGGATCGATCGGCATCGCGTTCGCCAACTTCGCGGGCTAGGTACAGGCACATGCAGAGAACGAGTTTCCGGACGCGCGCGCAGTGGATGGCGGTGGCGATTGCCGCCGTGCTGACTTCCGCGTGCGGCCTCGACAAGCAGACGCAGCCGTCGCTCATCGGACCGGCGGACACGGGCCAGTCGATTCAGCTTACGGCGACACCCGACCAGCTGCCACGTGACGGCTCGTCACAATCCGTCGTCACGGTCCTCGCGCGCGACCCGAACAACCGGCCGATTGTCGGCCAGCGCCTGATCCTCGGGCTGGCGACCGGGTCGGCGGGTGGCGCCGGACTTTCACAGACCGAGGTCACCACCAACTCGCAGGGAACCGCCACCTTTACGGTGAGCGCGCCGTTCCAGGGATCGATGGGCAACCAGATCGTCGTCATTGCGACCCCGGTGGGGAACAACGCGGACAACACCAACCCGCGCAGCGTCTCGATCACGGTGAACCCGCCGAACGGGACCGCGCCGACCGCGGCGTTCACGTTCAGCCCGGCGACGCCGGAAATCGGCCAGGTCGTCACCTTCAACGCCTCGACGACGACGGACGAGGGGGTGGCGTGCGGGTCGTGCTCGTTCTTCTGGGACTTCGGGGGCGACGGAACGGCCACCGGCGTCGTGGCCACGCATGTGTTCAGTGCCGCTGGGCCCTACAACGTCCGCCTCACGGCGACGGACTCGGCGGGGACGACGGGGGTGACGGTTCAGCAGACGGTCACGGTGACCGCCGCGACGATTCCGACGGGCCTCGGCGTCACCTCGTCGCCGAACCCGCCGATCGCGAAGCAGGCAGCGACATTCACGGCGTCGGCGACGCCTGCGACGAACCACCGCATCGTCTCCTATCAGTTCGAGTGGGGCGACGGCAACAGCAGCAGTACATCGAACTCACCCGTCGTCCAGCACACGTACTCGCAGGCCCAGGACTACCTGCTCACGTTGACGGTTCGCGATGACCTTGGGCAGTCGTCAACGCGCAGCTTCGTGTTCACCGTCAGCAGCGGCCTGACCGTATCCATCAGCGGCCAGGCGCCGGCGAGCCCGACCAATAACCAGCAGGTCACATTGAGCGCCACCGCGACCAGCAGCGCCGCATCCACCATCACGAAATTCGAGTGGGATCTGGACGGGAACGGCAGCTTTGAAAAGGATACCGGTACGACGCCGAACGCGACGACCGACCCCCTGGGCACCGGGACCTACCTGCTCGCAGTGCGGGTCACCGACAGCCGCGGCGTAACACAGACAGCGACTCGAACCGTTACGGTCCAATAACGGCTGAGGACCTCCAGGGTGAACGCCGAGGCCGTTTGACGGCCTCGGCGTTTTGTTTTTATAGACTGAACGTATGAGCGAGAACCCGCGCATCGGCGAACTGCGCCGCCGGGTCGAAAAGGACCCGACGTCGATTGCCTTCGCGCAGCTGGCCGAGGAGTACCGGCGGGTCGGGGCCTACCAGTCGGCCGTTACCGTCTGCCGCGAGGGGCTCGCACGCCACCCCGGATACCTCTCCGCGCAGGTGACGCTCGGCCGCGCATTGATGGAGCTGGGGCAATTCGACGAGGCGTCCACCGAGCTCGAGGCGGTCCTGCAGGCCGCGCCGGACAACCTTGCCGCTATCCGCGCGCTCGCGGACATCCACCAGCGCCGCGGCGGCATTCTCGAGGCCGTCGATCTCCACGTCGCGCCGCTCGACGCGTCGCCGCCCGTCGACCTGTCGCTCGACGCGTCGATGCCGACTTTCGGGGCCGCGACGGACAGCGGAACGGAGGCGGGGGTGGCCGCCGGTGGACCGCTCGAAAAGCCGTCCTTCATCTCCGAAGAGCATCTGCCATCGCTCGACGCGCTCGACGCGCTGAGCCTCGACCTGCCGCCGATGCCCGACCTCGGCGACTGGACGCTCGATACTGAGTTTCGTCTGGACACGGATGGCCTTCTCGATATCGGTAGGGATCTGGGATCAGGGATCAGGGAGCAAAAGCCCGCGGAACCAGCGTCTGTTGTTCTTGATCCCGGATCCCCGAGCCCCGATCCCTTCCGCGACCCGGTACTCGAGCAGCTCGAGCAATGGCTGGCGGCGATCGTTGCAGATCGCACACAATCGCGGTGACCCGTGGCGTTCCCATCGACGGCCGCGCTCGCCCGGCGGCACGCGCGCATTCGCGAATCGCTCGACACGCTCAGCCTTGACGCGCTGATCGTCACTCCGTCCACCAACATCCGCTATCTCTCGAATCACGCGGGGACGGCGGGCATCCTCGTGATGACGCGTGACGCCGTGCACCTGCTGGTGGACTTCCGCTACAACGAGGCCGTGCGCGCGCTCCAGGAGTCGCCGTTCGCGTGCCCGCAGCTGCGCATATGGGATGTCCCGGCCAGCTACGAGGAGGCGCTCATCGGGTGCCTCGCCGACATCAGCGTGACGACGGTCGGCTTCGAGGCCGCGCACGTCACGGTCGCGCGCCACGAATGGTGGCGCCAGACGATTGCCGGGCGCGGGCTCGAGATCACGCTGCGCTCCACCGAGCGCCTCGTCGAGCAGGCACGCATGATCAAGGACGCGTCGGAGGTGGCCATCCTTCGCGACGCGGCGGCGCGGCTCGGCCAGGTGGTGCCGGTCGTGCTCGCGTCGGTGCGCGCGGGGGCGACCGAGCGCGCGATCGCGGCGGTCATCGAGGGCGCGCTGCGCGAGGCCGGCTACGAGCGCACCGCCTTCGACACCATCGTCGCCTCGGGCCCGCATTCGGCGATGCCGCACTACCGCGCGGGGACGCGCGCGCTCGCGCCCGGCGACCTGGTGGTGCTGGACTTTGGCGGCGTCTTGGACGGATACTGCTGCGACTTGACCCGTACGGTGGCGATCGGCCCGCCCTCGCGCGAGGCACGGCGCGTCTATGAGGCGGTCCGCGACGCGCAGGCGGCGGCGGTGGCCGCGGTGAAACCGGGCGTCGACGCGTCGGCGGTGGACGCGGCGGCGCGTGACCTGTTGCGCGACCGCGGCCTCGGCGAGGCGTTCGGTCACGGCACGGGCCACGGTCTCGGCCTCGACGTGCACGAGGAGCCGCGCATCGGCAAGCCGCGCGCCGACATCCCGCCGGTGACGCTGGCCCCCGGCATGGTCTTCACCATCGAGCCGGGCGCCTACCTGCCCGGGTTCGGCGGCGTCCGCATCGAAGACGACGTGCTGGTCACCGACACCGGCTGCGAGCTGCTCACCACTCTCCCACGCGCTGAGCTGATCGCGCTTCCAGCTGCATGACCTTCGACGAGATCAAGCAGATCCTCGAGATGATGCGCGAGCACGACATCGCGGAGTTCGAGCTCGAACGCGACAACGTCAAGCTGCGCCTCCGCAAGCAGTCGGCGGGGCACTGGACCGCCGCGCCGGCCGCGCCGCAGGGACAGTACCTGCCCCCGATGCCGCAGGCCCCGCCGCACCCGGCCGCGGCGGGCGATCCCTCGTCGCCGGTGCTCGCGCCCACGGACGAGGCGCTCGACCTGGCGGTCGTGAAATCGCCGATCGTCGGCACGTTCTACCGCTCGCCGGAGCCCGGCGCCAAGCCGTATGCCGAGGTCGGCGATACGGTCCGGAAAGGGCAGGTTCTGTGCATCATCGAGGCGATGAAGCTGATGAACGAGATCAACGCCGAGTGCGACGGCGAGGTCGTCAAGTGTTACGTGGACAACGGGCAGGCTGTGCAGTACGGTGAGCGGCTGTTCGCGTTGAAGCCTTCGTAGACGATGTTCAAGAAGATCCTGATCGCCAATCGTGGGGAGATCGCGCTGCGGGTGATCGTGGCCTGCCGCGAGCTCGGCATCAAGACGGTGGCGGTCTATTCCGAGGCCGACGAGAACTCGCTGCACGTCAAGTACGCGGACGAGGACGTCTGCATCGGGCCCGCGCGCAGCACCGACAGCTATCTCAACGTCCCCGCCATCATCAGCGCCGCCGAGATCACCGGCGCCGACGCCATTCACCCGGGGTACGGGTTCCTGTCGGAGAGCGCCTACCTCGCCGAGGTGTGCGAGGCCTGCCACATCCGCTTCATCGGCCCCGATCCGACCGTCATCAAGCTGCTCGGCGACAAGGCGCGCGCGCGCCGCGCGATGAAGAAGGCGGGCGTGCCGATGCTGCCCGGCAGCGACGGCCCCGTTGACAGCGACGAGAAGGCGCTCAAGTGCGCCAAGGACGTCGGCTACCCGGTGATCATCAAGGCCGTGGCGGGTGGCGGCGGGCGCGGCATGCGGATCGTCCGCTCGCCCGGCGATCTCGGCAACCTGTTGCGCACCGCGCAGCGCGAAGCCGAGGCGGCCTTCGGCGTCGGCGACGTCTACATCGAGAAGTACCTCGAGCAGCCGCGCCACATCGAGTTCCAGGTGCTCGGCGACCATCACGGCAACCTGGTGCACCTCGGGGAGCGCGAATGCTCCATCCAGCGGCGGCATCAGAAGCTGCTCGAAGAGTCGCCGGCCTCGCCGCTGACCGACAAGATCCGTCGCAAGATGGGGGGCCTCGTCGTCGACGCGGCGAAGGCGGTGCAGTACACCAACGCCGGCACCTTCGAGTTCCTCATGGACAAGGACGGGAAGTTCTACTTCATGGAGGTGAACACCCGCCTGCAGGTCGAGCACCCCGTGACCGAGATGGTCACCGGCATCGATATCGTCAAGGAGCAGATTCGCATCGCGGCGGGCGAGCGCCTCGGGTTCAAGCAGAGCGAGGTGACCTTTACCGGGCACGCGATCGAGTGCCGCATCAACGCCGAGGATCCCGACACGTTCGCGCCGTCACCGGGCGTGATTCACGCCTTCAGCGTGCCCGGCGGCCCGGGTGTCCGCATCGACACCGCGGCCCACTCGGAGTGCACGATCTCGCCCTATTACGACTCGATGATCGCGAAGATCATCGTGCACGGGCGCGACCGCCAGGAGGCCATTGCGCGCATGCGGCGGACGCTGGAGATGACCGTCATCGAAGGCATCAAGACGACGGTGCCGCTGCAGCTGAAGATCATCGCCGAGCGCGACTTCGTGGCGGGGAAGCTGAGCACGGCGTTCATGGAACGGTTCGCGCCGGCGGCGAAGGCGACGGGGTCGCTGGCGGAGAGCGCCTAGCTGGTCAGTCGGCTCCACGCGATCGTTGATGTCGAGGCATCGGCACGCGCCGGCCGTGCGCCGCTCGGCATCGCACAGGCCTTCCTCGACGGCGGAGCGCGGGTGCTGCAACTCCGCGCCAAGCTCCAGAGCTCTTCGGCATTCCTCAGCCTCGCCGACGACTGCGTTCGCCTCGCGGCGCCGTACGGCGCAGCGGTCATCGTCAACGACCGCCTGGATATCGCACGCCTGTCGGGCGCTGCCGGCGCGCATGTTGGACAAGACGACGTGATGCCCGCCGCCGCCCGGCGCCTGCTCGGTGATGGCGCGGTCGTCGGTCTGTCGACGCATAGCGTGCCGCAGGTGTCGGCCGCCCTTGCCGAACCAATCAGTTACCTGGCCGTTGGTCCCGTCTTCGGCACTTCCAGCAAGGAGACTGGCTATGCCGCGGTGGGACTCGCGCTCGTCGCGACGGCGTCGCAGATGGCCGGCACGCTGCCCGTCGTCGCGATCGGAGGAATCACGCTCGCGAACGCGGCGTCGGTGATCGCCGCCGGTGCCTCATCCGTGGCCATCATCGGCGACCTGCTGGTCGGGAGTAACCCGGCGCAGAGAACGCGGGCATTGCTGCAGAGCCTCGGAGATAATCGCGTATAGTCGTCACACATCGGCAACCACGAACGACCAACCAGCGGAGGTGCCGTGGCGGGCTCACTGTTACGAACCAAGTCGATCGATCGCCTGCTTGCCGATTCGCGTACCGGGCTCGCCGGCGCTGAGGGTGCCTCTCACTCAGCCGGCGGGCACGCGCTGCAGCACCAGGCCGCGGGCGAGCACACGTTGAAGCGAACGCTGGGTGCGTGGTCGCTGGTGTCGCTCGGCATCGGCGGCATCATCGGCGCCGGCATCTTCGTGCGCACCGCCGCCGCCATCGCGGAGCGGTCGGGGCCGTCAGTGACCCTCGCCTTCATCGTCGCCGGTATCGGCTGCGCGTTTGCGGGCCTCTGCTACGCCGAGTTCGCGTCGATGATCCCGATTGCCGGCAGCGCCTACACCTATTCCTACGCGACGATGGGAGAGTTCGTCGCGTGGATTATCGGCTGGGACCTCGTGCTCGAATATGCGATCGGCGCCGCCACCGTGGCCATCGCGTGGAGCGAGTACTTCAACAGGGTCCTCGGGTACGTGGGGGTGGATATCCCTTACCAATGGCGCCACTCGCCATTCGAGATGATGGACGGCGTGCACGGGATGATGAACATCCCGGCGGTCTTCATCCTGCTGCTGCTCTCGGCGCTGCTCATCCGCGGCACGCGCGAGTCCGCGCTCGTGAACAACCTGATCGTCATCACCAAGCTGTCGATCGTGGTGCTGGTGATCGTGTTCGGCTGGGGGTTCATCAACCCGGCGAACCACACGCCGTTCATTCCGCCGGCGACGACCTACACGACCGCGGAAGGGGTGGTGCACGACTACGGCGGCGTCATGGGGATCCTCGGCGCGGCCGGCGTCGTGTTCTTCGCGTTCATCGGTTTCGACGCCGTGTCCACGGCCGCGCAGGAGACGAAGAACCCGAAGCGCGACATGCCGATTGGCATCCTCGGTTCGCTGGTCGTCTGCACGGTGCTCTACGTGCTGTTCTCGTACGTGCTGAGCGGCATCGCGACCGTTGACGATTTCCGGACCGCCGGCAGGGAAGCGTCCGTCGCCTTCGCCATTACGAAGTACATGACCGGTTTCGAGTGGCTGTCGAAGCTCGTCACGATCGCGATTCTCGCCGGCTTCTCGTCGGTCATCCTCGTGATGCTGCTCGGGCAGTCGCGCGTGTTCTACGCGATGAGCCAGGACGGCCTGGTGCCGAAGGTCTTCTCCGAGGTGCATCCGCGCTACCAGACGCCGTGGAAGTCGAACATGATCTTCTTCGTGTTCACGGGCATCTTCGCCGCGTTCATCCCGGGCGACATCGTCGGCGAGATGACGAGCATCGGGACGCTGTTCGCGTTCATCCTCGTCTGCATCGGCGTCTGGATCATCCGTCGGCGGCGGCCCGACGTGCCGCGCGGCTTCGTCGTGCCGGCGCTGCCGGTCGTGTCCACGCTCGGCGTGATTGTCTGCGGCGCGATGATTTACGGCCTCGGGTGGACGAACTGGATGCGGCTTGCGGCGTGGCTGGTCATCGGGCTGGTGTTCTACTTCGGCTACGCGCAGTCGCACAGCCGCCTGGCGAACGAGACGGGCTTGAGGCAATCGGCATAGCTTGCGCGGTCCGCAACTGGCCGTCCTCCTGCTGCTGGCGGTGCTGGCGGGCGGCACCGCGGGCTACATGGTCATCGAACGGTGGAATGCGTGGGACGCGTTCTACATGACCGTGACGACGGTTGCGACGGTCGGCTTCCGCGAGATCCATCCGCTCTCGTTCGGCGGGCAGGTCTTCACCATCGCCCTGATCTTCTGCGGTGTGGGAACGGCGTTCTACACCGTGACGCTGCTGGCGACGATCATCGTGGAGGGCGGGCTGCATCAGCGCTTCGCGCGGCGGCGCGCCGCTCGTATGCTCGAACAGATCACCAATCATTTCATCCTCTGCGGCTACGGCCGCATCGGCAGCATCATCGCCAACGAGCTCCATCAGCAGGGCGTGCCGCTGGCGGTCGTCGAGCGCAACCCGGAGCGCGTGCACCAGGCGATCGCGCGCGGATGGCTCGCGCTCGAAGCGGACGCGAGCCGCGAAGAGGTGCTCGCCCGGGCCGGCATCCACCGCGCGCGCGGCCTGATCGCGGCCGTCGGCACCGACGCGGAGAACGTCTTCACGGTGCTGACCGCGCGCGTCATGCGCCCCGACCTGTTCATCATCGCGCGCGTCGAATCCGACGATGCCGAGCTGAAGCTGCGCCGGGCGGGGGCGGACCGCGTCATCTCGCCGTACCAGATCGGCGCGACGCACATGGTGCAGACCGCGTTGCGGCCGGCCGTCGTGGACTTCGTGCAGCTGGCGACCAGTTCCGAGCGGCTCGACCTGTCGATGGAGCAGGTGCACATCACGGACGACTCGGCGCTGGCCAATCAGAGCATCGTCGACGCCGGCATCCGGCAGAAGTTCGGGGTGATTGTCGTGGGGATCAAGCGGGCGGGCGGTGCAATGGAGTTCAACCCGCCGCCGGAAGCCATCATGCGCGCGGGCGACGAGCTGGTCGTTCTCGGACGCACCGACAGCGTGAAGGCGCTGGAGAAAGAGAAGGGGGCCGTGGCGTGAGCGCGCGCCTGCTCGACGGCCAGGCGCTCGCCAGGACGATGCAGGAGGAGATCCGGCCCGAGGTGGCGGCGTTTGCCGCGCAGCACGGCCGGCCGCCGGGGCTCGGGATCGTGCTCGTGGGCAACGACCCCGCCTCGGAGGTGTACGTCCGCAACAAGCTGAAGGCCGGGACCGACATCGGTTTCCGGACGGATCTCGAGCGGCTCCCGGCGTCGGCGACTCTGGCCGACACGCTGGCGCTCGTCGATCGGTTGAACCGGAGCACCGTCCACGACGCCATCCTGGTGCAGTCGCCGCTGCCGAAGGCGATGGGCCACGGGGCGGAGCAGCGCGTCTTCGACTCCATCGCGCCGGAGAAGGACGTCGACGGCCTGACGCCGGTCAACGTCGGCCTGCTCGTGCAGAAGCGCGCGGTGCTCGTCGCGTGCACGCCGTCGGGGATCATCGAGCTGCTCGATCGCGAGAAGATCGCCATCGCGGGCCGTCACGCCGTCGTCATCGGCCGCAGCGAGATCGTCGGCAAGCCGATGGCGCTGCTGCTGCTGCATCGCGACGCGACCGTGACCATCTGTCATTCACGGACGCCGAACCTGGCGGCGGTGTGCCGCGAGGCGGACATTCTCGTCGCCGCGGTGGGCAGGGCCGGCCTGGTCACCGGGGAGTTCGTCAAACCGGGCGCAGCGGTCGTCGACGTCGGGATGAACCGCGTGACGGATCCGGCGGTCGCACGGTCGCTCTTCGCGGAGGGGCATCCGCGCCTTGGCATCTTCCAGTCGAAAGGCTCGGTGCTGGTCGGCGACGTGCACCCGGCGGTGGCGGACGTGGCGGGCGCGCTGACGCCCGTGCCAGGCGGGGTAGGTCCGCTGACGATCACGATGCTGATGCGCAACACCCTGCGCGCGGCAAATGCGCGGGTGGCGGTCGTCAGCCGGTGACCCGTGGCCATTCGGCGTTGGTCGTTGGTCGTTCGGCGATGGTCGTGTGTCGTTGCTGGTTCGTCGTTAGTCGTTCGTGAATGCACAAGGACACGTGAGACGAGTTGCGCTGACCGGAGGGATCGCCACCGGCAAGAGTCACGTGCGCTCGCAGTTCGAAAAGCTCGGCGTTCCGACAATTGACGCGGATACGCTGGCGCGCGAGGCCATCGCCCCTGGTACCCGCGGGCTCGACAACGTCGTTCGCCGGTTCGGCTCAGAGGTGTGCGACGCGGCTGGGGTGCTGAACCGCAAGAAACTCGGCGCCATCGTCTTCGCCAATCCACAGGCGCGGCGCGATCTCGAGCACATCATCCACCCGTATGTGCGTGAGGCGATGGACCGATGGTTTGCCTCGCTCGACGCGGCGCGCTGTCCTGTCGGCGTCGCCGACATTCCCCTGTTATTCGAAACCGGACGCGAAAAAGAATTCGACGCCGTGGTCGTGACAGCCTGTGCGGCCGCCGCGCAGCTCGATCGGCTGATGAAACGTGACGGTTTGACGAAGGACGAAGCGGCGCAGCGCATCGCGGCGCAGTGGCCCCTCGACGGCAAGGTCGCGAAGGCGGACTACGTCATCCGGACCGACGGCACGTTCGACGACACCAATCGGCAGGTGAACGACGTCGTTCGTCAGCTTCAGTCGCGATCGGCGACGGACGCAATTCGAAACGACTAACGACTAACGACGAACGACGAGGGCTATCCCTCCGTCGGCTCCAGCTCCGCCGCCGGCGAATCCTTCGCCGGCGACAGCCGCTCCTCGACGAACGTGTTCCACTCGTGGCACTGCGGGCACTGCCACAGCAGCTCCGTGCTGCGATAGCGGCAGCGCGTGCAGACGTGCGGGTCGAGGTAGAAGACGGCGTCGCTCGTCAGCGCCATGTAGCGGCGGACGAGAGAGGGATCGAGGCCGATAGCGGAGAGCGTCTGCCAGATCTGCTGGTGGATGGCGAGCGCGTGCGGGTTGAGCGGTAGCGCGTCGAGCAGGTGTTCGAGCGCCTCGCGGTGCCGCGACTGGGCGGCCAGGTGCTTCGACAGCGCGAGCCGCGCCCGCCAGTCCTGCGGGTTCTGCGCGATCAGCCGCTGGCAGAGCTCCGCGAACCGCCGCGGGGCGCCCAGGGTCGCGTAGGCGCGCTCGAGGCGTGCGAATGCGAGGTGCGCGCGGTCCGGCGCCTCGCGCGCGAGCGCTTCCCATGCCTCCACGGCGGCGGCGATGTTTCCCTGGCGCTCGCGCACGTCGCCGAGGTTGAGGTGGGCCGGCGCCGTTCGTGGATCGATGTCGATCGCCTCGACGAAGGTACGTCCCGCGGCGTCAGCCTCGCCGTTGCGCGCGCGGGCGTTGCCGATCTCGTTGGTCAGGAAGGCGAGAATCTGCCGGTCCTCGGTGCGCCGGGCGCCGCCGAGCTTCGCAATCTCGCCGCGCACGCGCAGCGCGTCGGTCCACTGCCGCTGCTCCTCGTGCAGCTTCTGCAGGTTCACGAGCGCGTAGCGGTTTCGGGGATCCAGCCGCACGACTTCCTGGAACGCCTCGAGGGCACGGTCGACGAAGCCGCCGTTGCGGAAATCGAGCGCCAGGCAGAGCTGCACGTAGGCCTGCTCGAGCCGCGTGAGGTCCGGCCGCTGCAGCAGCGACTGGTGCAGCGTGATGGCGCGGCCGACCTGACCCTTCGCGCGGTACAGGTTGCCGAGAATCATCTGGATTTCGAGCGCGTCGGTGTCGCTCATGCTCGTCGCCTGCGTCAGCTCCTCGATGGCCTGGTCCACCTGGTTGTCGACGAGGAAATTGAGGCCGAGCATGTAATGCGGCGTTTCGCGGAGGCGGCGGCGGTCGACCCAGCGGCCGTCTCGCAGCTTGTAGCGCTCCCACGCCTTGCCGACGATCAGGCCGACCAGCAGCGCGAACAGGACGCCGAGCAGCGGCAGGTAGGCGCCCATCGTTGAACCAGCTAGAACAACTGCGTGCGCCAGAGATCGTGCACGTGGAGGACGCCCTCGACCTGCTGCGCGTGTCCGACGACTACCACTGACGTGATCTTTTTCTCTTCCATCAGCCGCAGCGCCTCGACCGCGAGCATGGCGCGGCTCACGGTGACCGGACTACGGCTCATCACGTCCGCAGCTGTCCTGTCGAGCACCGACCCCGAGCCCGATTGCTGCGCGGACATCAGAAGACGCCGCAGGTCGCCGTCGGTGATGACGCCCGCGAGCCGGCCGTCGCCGCCGACGACGCAGGTCATGCCGAAGCTTCTGAGCCGGCCGGGCGCCGTGCGCGACATCGCCTGCATGACGTCCGGCATCGACGCCTGTAGCTGAACGATCGGCGCATCCACGTGCATCAGCTGCTCGACGCGCATGAGTCGCTTGCCGAGGCGGCCGCCGGGGTGGATGTTCGCGAAATCCTCCTGCCGGAAGCCCTTCGCCACGAACAACGTCATCGCCAGGGCGTCGCCGAGGGCGAGTGACGCCGTGGTGCTCGCCGTCGGCACCAGGTTCATCGGGCAGGCTTCCTCCGATACGTGGCAATCGAGGGCGACGTCGGCGGCCTGGCCGAGCGTCGACGCGCAGTCGCCCGTCATCGCGATCATGCGCGCGCCGAGGCGCTTAATCGTCTCGAGCAGCCGCAGCAGCTCCTCGGTTTCGCCGCTGTTGGACAGCGCCAGGATCACGTCGTCCGATTGCAGCGCGCCGAGGTCGCCGTGCACCGCTTCGGCAGGGTGCAGGAAGAACGCCGGCGTGCCGGTGCTCGAGAGCGTCGCCGCGAGCTTGCGACAGATGATTCCCGACTTGCCCATCCCCGTCACGAGCACGCGGCCACGGCAATCGAGCAGGATCTGCACGGCCTGTTCGAAGCGGCCGTCGAGCCGATCGATCAGCGCGAGGATTGCGTCAGCCTCGGTCTGCAGCACCTTCCGGGCGAGCGCGATGTCAATCGCGGCGAGCCTGGTCACCCGCGTGCTCCTGACCCGACGTTCGCCGTTTCGCGCGCGGCGGCATCGATCCGTTTCAGCTTCAGGACGAGCGGCTCGAGACGATCGAGCCGCAGCACGTTGGCCGCGTCGCTCTTCGCCTTCGACGGCTCGGGGTGGACTTCCATGAACACCGCATCGACGCCCGCCGCCACACCCGCCGAGGCGAGCGGCTCGATGTACTGCGCGAGGCCGGCGGTGACGCCATCGCCCGCGCCCGGCAGTTGCAGGCTATGCGTCACGTCGAACACCACGGGATAGCCGAGCTCGCGCAGCATCGGCAGCGCGCGCATGTCCACGATCAGGTCGTTGTAACCGAACGTGACGCCGCGTTCCGTGACCAGCACGGACTCGTTGCCCGAGGCCGTGATCTTCGCGATGACGTGTTTCATGTCCTTCGGGGAGAGGAACTGCGCCTTTTTCACGTTCACCGGCTTGCCCGTCTTCGCGGCGGCGACGAGCAGGTCGGTCTGCCGCGCGAGGAACGCGGGGATCTGCAGCACGTCGACGACCTCGGCCGCCGGCGCGGCGTGCGCGGGCTCGTGAATGTCGGTCAGCACGGGCAGGCCCGTCCGCGCGCGCACGTCCGCGAGCACCCGCAGCCCCGCGTCGAGCCCGGGGCCGCGGAACGACGAGAGCGAGGTGCGGTTCGCCTTGTCGTAGGAGGCCTTGAAAATGACGGGGACGCCGCACCGCGACGCGCTCTCGCGGATGGCGGCGGCGGTCTCGAGCGCGTGCGCCGCGCTTTCGATGACGCACGGGCCGAGGATGAAGGCGAGCGGGTGCCCGCCCCCGATGGACAGGGGGCCGACCCGGACCGGTTTCACGGAGCCATTATAGGGGGCAGGTGGCAGGGGGCAGGTGGCAGGGGGGCAGGTGGCAGTAGCTCGCAGGGAGCAGGTGGTCTGCTACCTACTGCCCACTGCCACCTGCGACCTGCCCCCCATCTCGAGTTGTCCCACCTTGTGCCGGTAGCTCGCCTCGATGAAGCTGGCGAAGAGCGGATGCGGCCGCAGCGGCTTGGACTGGAACTCCGGGTGGAACTGCACCGACACGTACCACGGGTGCGATGGCAGCTCCGCGATCTCGACGAACTTGCCGTCGGGCGATCGACCCGACACCTTCATCCCGTTCTCCGCGAGCGCGGGCTCGTACAGGCAGTTGAACTCGAAGCGATGCCGGTGGCGCTCGTGGATCACGTCCTGGCCGTAGATGCGCCGCGCCACCGACCCCGGCGCGAGCTCGCACGCGTAGCGTCCGAGGCGCATCGTCCCACCGAGGTCGTCCACGCCGAGCAGGTCGCGCAGCTTGTAGATCACCTTGTGTGGCGCGTTTTCGTCGACCTCGGTCGAATCCGCCCCGTCGAGCGCGCAGACGTTGCGCGCGAACTCCACGGTCGCCCACTGGAAGCCGTAGCAGATGCCGAAGAAGGGGACGCCCCTGGTGCGCGCGTACTCCGCCGCCTTCATCATGCCGCGCGTGCCGCGCGAGCCGAACCCTCCCGGGACGAGAATGCCGTGCGCGTCCTCCAGCAGCCGCGCGCCGCTTTCCTTCTCCAGCGCTTCCGCCTCCACCCAGTTCAGGCGCACGCGCAGGTTGCTGGCGAAGCCGCCGTGGTAGACGGCCTCGTTGAGGCTCTTGTACGAGTCCTCGTAGCCGGTGTACTTGCCGACGACGTGAATCGTCAGGTCGTCCTTCGGGTTCTTGATGCGGTGCACGAGCTCCTGCCACGCGGCGGTGCGCGCCTCGGTCTCGGGCATGTGGAGCAGCTTCAGGATGATACGGTCGAGTCCCTCGGCCGAGAGGACCAGCGGCACCTCGTAGATCGTCTCGACGTCCTTGGCGGTGATCACCGCTTCCTCGTTGACGTCGCAGAAGAGGGCGATCTTGCGCTTGATGTCGGCATCGAGGAACCGGTCGGTGCGGCACAGGAGGATGTCCGGCTGGATCCCGATCGACCGGAGGTCGCGCACGCTGTGCTGTGTCGGCTTCGTTTTCAGCTCGCCGGCGGTGCCGATGAACGGCACGAGCGTGAGGTGGATGAAGATGGTGTTCTCGCGCCCGACGTCGAGGCGGAACTGGCGGATCGCCTCCAGGAACGGCATGCTCTCGATGTCGCCGACGGTGCCGCCAATCTCGACGAGCACCACGTCCACGTCGCGTGCCGCCAGGCGAATGGCGTCCTTGATTTCGTTGGTGATGTGCGGGATCACCTGCACGGTGCGGCCGAGGTAATCGCCGCGCCGCTCCTTCTGGATGACCGACAGGTAGATCTTGCCGGTGGTCCAGTTGCTGTTGCGCGACGCCACCATGCTCGTGAAGCGCTCGTAGTGACCGAGATCGAGGTCTGTCTCGGCCCCGTCGTCGGTGACGTACACCTCGCCGTGCTGATACGGGCTCATCGTGCCCGGGTCGACGTTGATGTACGGGTCGAACTTCTGCAGCGCCACCTTGTAGCCGTGGTCTTCGAGCAGGCGCCCGATCGACGCGGCCGCGAGCCCCTTGCCGAGAGAGGAAACCACGCCGCCGGTCACGAAGATGTATTTCACAGGACGTCCCTCAGGTCCATGTGTCACGCCCCTCATGTGCGGGCGGTGCCCGCCAGCAGCTGGCGGCGCACCCGCTCCAGGTCCTCGGGCGTGTCCACGCCAATGGAGTCGTGCTTGGTTTCGACCGTGTGAATGCGGTAGCCGTGCTCGAGCGCGCGCAGCTGCTCGAGCGATTCCGCCCGTTCGAGCGGTGTCTGCGACAGCGACGCGAATTTCAGAAGGAAGGTCCGGCGGTAGCCGTAGAGACCGAGATGCTTGTAGGGACCGGGATCCGGGACCCGGGATGCGGGATCCGATCCGTCCGAGGTTTTCGGATCCCGGATGCCGGATCCCGGATCCCGCCCGCGCAGGTGCGGAATCGGCGCGCGCGAGAAATACAACGCGCGGCCCGCGCGGTCCTTGACGACTTTCACCACGTTCGGGTTCGCGTAATCGGACCGATCGGCGATCGCCACGCACGCCGTGGACATCTCGAGCATCGGATCGGCGACGAGCGGCGCGATCACGGCTTCGATCGTCTCCGGCTCGACGAGCGGCTCGTCACCCTGGACGTTCAAGACGATTTCGCACGGCAGGTTCGCGGCCACCTCGGCGATGCGATCGGTTCCCGTGCGGTGCGCCGATCCCGTCATGATCGCGATGCCGCCGAAGCCTCTCACCGCCGCTGCGATCCGCTCGTCGTCGGTTGCGACCACGACCGCATCGACACCGCGCGCCGACGCGGTCCGCCGATAGACGTGCTCGATCATCGAACGGCCGGCGATGTCGGCCAGCGGCTTGCCGGGGAGACGCGTCGCGTCGTAGCGGGCGGGGATGACGGCGACGATTTGTGGAGGGGGAAGTGTTCTGTCGAAGGGATCCACGAATCCGACAGGGTGCACGACGAATAGTAGCACGCCGGAGAGTGCGCGGCCGTTCACGCTTCGGAGTTCTCCGAACAGTGAACCGAACTTGAACATCCAATCCGACCCGCGCCGCGATGGTAGGATAGATATGGCTTTTGCCCATGGACTGGAAATCGACCGCCGTCATTTCCGGCGCCGGCATCCTGGCGACATGGTTCTTCTCGATGCCGCCGGTGCACGCGCCCCAGGGCGCGGTCGCCCCCGCCGCGCGCCCCGCGCAGCCACCTGCGTCAACCATCGACATCGCCAAGGAAGCGGCGCGGCTGCAGGTCCGGCCGGCACAGGAGCCGCACTACACCGAGCCGTCACGCAATCCGTTCCGTTTCAGTGAACGGCGAGAACCCGCGCGTGCGACGACAGGTGTCGAAGCACCCTCACCCCCGCCGGCTGCAATCGCGCCGCTGCCGCTGCCGCCGCCGCCTCCGCGCGTCACGCTCGACGGTGTCGCGGCGGACAACGCCGGCGGCGTGGATCAGCGGACCGCCGTGCTGCATACCGACGCGGGAGTGGTCCTGGCGAAGGAAGGGGACGAGGTCGCGGGTTATCGCGTCGCGAAGATCGCCGCGGACGCGGTTGAGCTGGTCAAGATCGACGACGGCTCCGTCCTCCGCCTCGGCCTGCGGTAGCCACGAAGGCGCGCTTCGCGCGCACGCACGAAGCCCACGAAGACGTTTACACCCGTACGAGTCGGACTTCCCGGATTCCCTTCACGTTCCGGATTTCATCCAGCACGGTGTCGGGCACCGACTCGGCGTCGACGATGACGACGCCGACGGCGCTGTCGCCCTGGCGGCCGAGCGCGAAGTTCGCGATGTTGACGCGATGCTTGCCGAGGATGGTGCCGATGTCGCCGATCACGCCTGGTTGGTCGGTGTTGTGGATCACGATCATCGTCCCCTCGAGCGGCGCTTCCACGCCGATGCCGTCGAGCAGCACCAGCCTCGGCGACGTGCGTTCGAAGACCGCGCCCTCGACCCACCGCTCGGCGTTCGACGTGTGCAGCTTCACCGAGAGCAGGCTCGTGTAATTGCGCGACCGCGTACTGCGCGACTCGATGATCTCGATGCCCCGCTCGTTGGCGATGGCGCGCGCGTTGATCGGCGTGACGCCGGCCTCGAGCATCGGCCTGAACAGCCCGACCAGGACCGAGTTCACGAGCATCTCGTTGCGGCCGAGCGCCAGGTCGCCGTAGTAGCGGACGCCGAGCGCCTTGACGCGCCCCTCGTTCATCTGCGCGACGAAGTGGCCCAGGCGCTCGCCCAGCTCCAGGAACGGCTTGAGCTGGATGAATTCCTCGGCGGACACCGACGGGAAGTTCACCGCGTTGCGGATGATGCCATCGCTGAGGAAGTCCCGCAGCGCCGCCATCGTTTCCATGCCAACCAGTTCCTGCCCTTCGCGCGTGGACGCGGCGATGTGCGGGGTGGCGACGACCTGCGGCAGCGTCTGCAGGCGGAGGTCGGTCGTCGGCTCCTTCTGAAACACGTCCAGCGCCGCGCCGCCCACCTGCCCGGCCTCGATGGCATCGGCCAGCGCGGTCTCGTCGACGAGGTCGCCGCGCGCCGTGTTGATGATGCGGATACCCTTCTTCGACTTCTTCAGCCGCTCGGCGTTGACGATGTTCTTCGTCGTGGGCGTTGAGGGCATGTGGAGCGACAGGTAGTCGGAGCGCGCGAACAGATCGTCGAGCGAGACGAGGTCGACGCCGAGGTCGGCCGCGACATCCTCGGAAATGAACGGATCGTGCGCGATGATGCGCATGCCGAAGGCGGCGGCGCGCCGCGCGACCTCCTGACCGATTCGTCCGAGGCCGGCCAGGCCGAGCGTCTTGTCGCGGACCTCCTCACCGAGGAACTTCTTTTTCTCCCATTTGCCCTGCTTCATCGCCGCGTCGGCCGCGGGCACGTGCCGCGCCATCGCCAGCATCAGGGCGATGGCGAGCTCGGCGACGCTGATGCTGTTGGCGCCCGGCGCGTTCATGACGACGATGCCGCGCGTGCTGGCGGTTGGCACGTCGACGTTGTCCACGCCGGTGCCGGCGCGCGCGATGACGCGAAGCTTCGGCGCCGCGTTGATGAGAGCGGACGTGATTTTGGTTGCGCTGCGGACGACGATCGCGTCGGCGTCGGCAAGATCACCAGCCAGTTGTTCGGGCGCCCGGCCTGTACGGGCGTCGACGGTCCATCCTTCCGCGCGGAGCAGGTCGAGCGCGGATGCGGGAAGGTCGTCGGCGACTACGATTTTCAATGTTGGAACCCGGGATGAGGCGTCACGATGCGTTGATGTGCCAAGTATAATCTGCGGCTGGGATCACGGGCCACGGAGACACGGAGGTACGGAGTCATGAACATAAAAGGCTCCGTGTCTTCGTGCCTCCGTGGCTTGTGGCTGTAACGCGCGCACTACGATGGTGCAAACCGCTAAATTGCTCGGGATCGAGCGACGAACGCGCGCGCAGCCGAACCTTTTCAACAGAGTTTTCAACAGAAAGTGTGAGTAACTTTCCGCGGCTGCGCGGGATGCTGACCTAACACGGGGGCGGACCTGAAGGTCCGCCTCTCCGTTCGTCGAGAGTCATGCTCGCCGAGAGTCGCGCTCGCCGAGAGTCACGCTCATCGAACGTAGAGGTGGGGTCTTTCGACCCGCCTTGTTTCGAAGAGGAGATTCATGAAGCGCAAAGTGACGGTCGTGGGCGGCGCGGGCAACGTCGGGGCGACGGTGGCCCGCCAGATCGCCGAGAAGGAACTGGCCGATGTCGTCATCATCGACATCGCCGAGTCGAAGGCGGCCGGCATCGGCCTCGATATCTACGAGACGTGTCCGATCATCGGCTCCGATGTCCGCGTCATCGGCGGCGCCGACTGGGCGCCGGCGGCCGGCTCCGACATCGTCGTCATCACGTCGGGAAAGCCGCGCGGTCCGACGATGAGCCGCGACGACCTGGTGCGCGACAACTTCAACATCATGAAGAGCATCGCGCCGAAGCTGGTGGAGCATACGCCGAACGCCATCATCATCCCGGTCGCCAACCCGCTCGACGCGATGGCGCAGGCGCTGTTCAAGCTGACGAAGTTCCCGAAGCAGCGCATCATCGGCATGGCCGGCGTGCTCGACTCGGCCCGCATGAGCACGTTCATCGCGATGGAGCTCGGCGTGTCGGTGGAGAACGTCAGCTCGTTCGTGCTCGGCGGCCACGGCGACACGATGGTGCCGCTGCCGCGCTATTCGACCGTCGCGGGCATTCCGATTACGGATCTGATGTCGAAAGAGCAGATTGACGCGATTGCGAAGCGGACCGCGGGTGGCGGCCTCGAGATCACCAAGCTCGTCGGGACGAGCGCGTGGTACGCGCCAGGCCAGGCGGCGACCGAGATGGTCGAAGCCATTCTGCGCGACAAGAAGAAGATTCTCCCGTGCTCGGTCTATCTCGAGGGGGAATACGGGATCAACGGGCTGTTCGTCGGCGTGCCGGTCAAGCTCGGTGCGCGCGGCCTCGAGCAGATCATCCAGATCAAGCTGACGCCGGAGGAAGACGCGGCGCTCAAGAAATCAGCGGCGTCGGTGAAAGAGCTGGTCGACGTAATCGGAATGTAGATCCGCCTACACCTGTCCTTCTGTCCTTAGATGTGCGGTGAGCCGCTTGAGGGAGCGGCTCACCGCTACGCGCGCCGCATCGACCGAGGCCATGCCGAAGCGATGCGCGATCTCCTGGATGCTCCATTGCACTTCGACCCGCGCGACCACCATTTCGCGGTCGCGGGTCCGCAGCTTGCCGAGCGCCGCGCGATAGCGCTCGTACGCCTCGTCGCGGATCACCGCTTCGAGCGGCGAGGTGTCGTCCGAGGTGGGTTCGGTCGTCAGTTCCACGGCCTCGGGGCGCCGCCCGACGCGGCGAATCTCGTCGCGAATGCGGTTGATGACCGACATCCGCAGGTAGGCCTGCATGGCGCCGACATGGCGCGGCTCGAACTTGTCGAGGCGGGCGAGCACGTGCATCGCCGCGTCCTGGACCAGGTCGCCCGTGTCGAGCGTGCCGCGGGCGTGCGCCGGAAGACGTCCGTGAGCCCATCGCTTGAGCCGGGGCAGGCAGCGCTCGAGCAGGGCTTCGAGCGCCAGCCGGTCGCCGGTGCGGGCCGAGAGTACGAGCTCGATCGTCGGCTCGTCGCTGAGCAGCGCCACTCCAGGCCGTTCAGGTAAGTGTTCGTCTCGCATCCGCAACTGGATGCCGCTCATCATAGCCAAGCCGGGCATAGGCAATTCGGTCCTCGCGACTTATAACGTCCCCCCGCGGCCGATCGAACATCCGCTTGCGCGCTTTGCGCTTCGGCGGACAGGTCCAAGTCGCGCGTTGCGCCTTCGGCGGACAGGTCCCGGCCGCGCATTGCGCCATAATTTCCACGGGCAGGCATGGTCGGCACCACGATCTCGCACTACCGCATCGTCGGTAAGCTCGGCATTGGAGGGATGGGGGTCGTTTACGACGCCGAGGACACCCGGCTGCCTCGCCCCGTCGCGCTCAAGTTCCTGCCCCAGGAGCTCGCGGGCGACCCCGATGCCGCGCGCCGCCTCCAGCGCGAAGCGGAAACGATTGCGCTCCTCAACCACCCGAACATCTGCACGATTTACGAGATCGACGAACACGACGGCGGCCGGTTCATCGCGATGGAGCGGCTCGACGGGATCAACCTGAAGCTGCACATGACACGGACGACGCTTGCCGACGGCGACATCGTGAAGATCAGCCGGCAGATCGCCGCGGCGCTCGAGGCGGCGCACGAAAAGGGGATCGTCCACCGCGACATCAAGCCTGGAAACATCATGGTCGCCCCCGGCGGGACGGTGAAGGTGCTCGACTTCGGGCTCGCGCGCCGGTTCAGGATGCCCGAGACCGGGGAGATGACGATGTACGGGTCGACCATTCCCGGCCGTCCGCTCGGAACCGCGAACTACATGGCGCCCGAGCGCATCCTGCAGGGACCGCTGGACCCGCGCAGCGATCTCTTTTCCCTCGGCGTGGTCATGTACGAGATGGCGACCGGGCGGCTGCCGTTTGCCGGCGCGTCGCCGGGAGAGACGGTGACCAACATCCTCGAGAAACAGCCGACGCCGGTCACGAAGCTGTCGCCCGAACGATCGGCCTTCCTCGAACGCGTCATCATGCGCCTGATGGTCAAGGACCCCGACGGCCGCTACCAGACCGGCGACGAGCTGCTGGCGGCGCTGAGTGCGCCGGCCTCCAGGCGGCTGCTCGACAAGCTCCTTCGCCCGTAAGGTTTCGTCCTACGCAGCGTTGTTTCCGGGTGAGGAGGAAGGAAATGACGAATTCGAAATCCGTTCGAACCGGATTGGCCGCAGCGGCGCTGGCGATGCTGCTGGCGGCGTCCGGACACGCTCTGGGGTACGGCCACGAGAACAAGTTGACCTTCAACGGCCCGGTGGCGCTGCCCGGCGTCGTGCTGCCCGCGGGGTTGTACTCGTTCAACGTCGCGAGCGACACGGCGCTCGACATCGTCGTGGTCAGCGAAGCGCGGTCAGGAAAGAGGCTCTATATGGGCTTCACGAACACGGTCACCCGTCCGCGCGCCATGTCGAAGAACGCGCCCATCGCGTTCGGTGAGGCGACCGCCAACCAGCCCCGCCCCATCGCCGCGTGGTACGAGCTCGGCGCCACCGTCGGTCACCAGTTTCTCTACCGCTAGATCCCAAACCCCCAAACCCAAGTCCCAAGCCTTCAGGCTTGGGATTTGGAGCTTGGATCTTCGAACTTGGAGCTTGGATCTTTTCCTACGCTCCCCCCTTCAGCTGCTGCAGCTGATTCTTGAACCCCTGGTTCATCGGATCGAGCGCGACGGCCTTCTCGAGCGCCTGGATCGCCTTCTCCTTGTCGTTCTTCCGCTGGAACGCCTGCGACATCACCTGGTAGCTGCGCGCGGAGTTGGCGTGGTACGAGAGGTTGGTCTGCGCGAACGCAATCGCGTCGTCCGGCTTGTTGGCCGCCAGTGACTGGGTCGCGGCGTTGAACAGCGTGGCGTCCGAGAAGTCGTAGGCCTGCGCGCCGTAGTACTGCTTCCGCAGATCGTTGTACTGCGCGAGGGCCTTGTTGACGCCTTCCTTGCCGGACGTCTCCATCACGATCGTCACGAGCTGCTTCGGGATCGCGACGCCGCGATGGCAGGTGACGCACTGGACGTTGGTGAGCTCGGCCGCCGGCTTGCCGAGCTCGGCCTGCAGCTTCATGTTGACGTCGCGCGCCATCGCCAGCATCACGCGCGCCTTCTTCTTCGTCTCCTTCTCGTCGGAGGCGAAGTCGTTCTTCGGGTTCGTGGCCGGCGGGCCGTCGAACACGTGACAGTAGCCGCAGTTGACGCCGAGCGCGGCGTTGAAGTTCTGCATCACCGGCAGGATCTGCTGTGCGGTGAAGTCTTTCGGGAAGAACGTGAGATTCTTCGGCGCGGGAAGTTGAGGTCCGCCGCCGCCCTGACCTTGCGGCGCGCCGCCGCCTGCGCGACCACCACCGCCCTCGCGACCACCGCCCTGTGGGCCCTGCGCCGAGATCGCGATCGTGACGAGCAACACGCCGGCGAATGTCAATGACGTGGAGAATCGGTGCATGCACATCTCCTGAGAAAGAGGCGGGAAATGGTAACATGGCGCGGTTTACCGACCCGCAGGAGTTCCAGCCCTTGTGAAGATTCACGAGTATCAGGCCAAGTCCGTCCTCGCACGCTTCGGCGTGCCGGTTCCGCGCGGCGAAGTCACGTTCACGGCTCAGGATGCGGCGGCGATTGCCGAGCGGCTCGGCACGAGCGTCGTCGTCGTGAAGGCGCAGATTCACGCGGGCGGCCGGGGAAAAGGGGGCGGCGTCAAGCTCGCGAAAACGCCGCACGAGGCCGAGCGGCTCGCCAAGCAGATGATCGGCATGACGCTCGTGACGCACCAGACGGGCCCGGAGGGTCGGAAGGTGGGGCGCGTCCTCATCGAAGAAGGACTGCAGATCGACCGCGAGCTGTACCTGAGCATGCTGATCGATCGCGCCGCCGGCCGTCCCGTGATCATCGCCAGCGCGGCGGGCGGCATGGACATCGAGGAAGTGGCCGCCACGCACCCGGAAAAGATTCTCCGCGAGCATGTCGACCCCGCGACCGGCGTCGTGCCGTTCCAGGCGCGTAAGCTGGCGTTCGCGATGGGGCTCGAGGCGGGACCGGCGGGCAGGATGGTGAAGGTGCTCGAGGCCGTCTACAAGGCGTTTGTCGAGACCGACGCGTCGATGATCGAGATCAACCCGCTGATCCTCACCAAGGGGGGCGACCTCCTGGCGCTCGACGCGAAGGTCACGTTCGACGACAACGCGCTCTACCGCCATCCCGACCTGCGCGAGTTCCGCGACCTCTCGGAAGAGGATCCGCTGGAAGTCGAGGCGTCGAAGTTCTCGCTCAACTACATCCGGCTCGACGGCAACATCGGCTGCATGGTCAACGGCGCCGGCCTCGCGATGGCGACGATGGACATCATCAAGCTGGCGGGAGGGGAGCCGGCGAACTTCCTCGATGTCGGCGGCGGCGCCAACGCGGAACAGATCAGGAACGCGTTCCGCATCCTCATGGCGGACAAGAACGTCAAGGCGGTGTTCATCAACATCTTCGGCGGCATCCTGCGGTGCGACGTGCTCGCGGCCGGCGTGATCGCGGCGGTCAAGGAGCTCGGGGTGCCGGTGCCCATCGTCATCCGCATGGAAGGGACCAACGTCGAGGAAGGAAAGCGGCTGCTGCGGGAGAGCGGCCTGAATTTCACCACCGCCGATTCGATGAGCGAGGGGGCCGACGCCGTCGTGTCGCTCGCCGGCGCCGCGTCGGTCGGCTCGGGCCGCGACAAGGTCCGGGCCTGATGGCGGTCCTGCTCGACAGGAACACGCGGCTCATCGTCCAGGGGCTCACGGGGCGCGAAGGCACGTTCCACGCCAAGCAGGCCGCTGCGTACGGCACCCATGTCGTCGGCGGGGTCACGCCGGGCAAGGGCGGCTCGACCCACGAGGGGTGGCCAGTCTTCAACAGCGTGCACGACGCGGTCAAGGAGACCGGCGCGAACGCGAGCGTCATCTTCGTGCCGCCGCCGTTCGCGGCCGACGCGGTGATGGAGGCGACCGACGCGGGCATCCCGCTCGCGGTCTGCAT
>Ga0070705_100000074_pt1 | contig 54239 bp, 33 predicted proteins | sample KBSK5253metaG_FD_65455 | JGI IMG/M metagenome (GOLD analysis project Ga0070705, IMG submission 65455) | Corn, switchgrass and miscanthus rhizosphere microbial communities from Kellogg Biological Station, Michigan, USA - KBS K5-25-3 metaG | ecosystem: Host-associated > Plants > Roots >... | reverse complement strand
TCAACAATCTCGCGCATGAACGAAAGACCGTTCGCGCCGTTGGTGAAAACCACTACTCCGAATTTCTGGCGTTCGAACGCAACGAAGTACGCCTTGGTACTGCCGTTGTCACCCCAATGCCAGAATGCGATGCCATCCGCGGTGGTCTGCAAACCTACGCCGAGTCCCCACGAAACGTCGGCGGATGGTTTATTCGCGGGCCGGGAAACCATGTTCGTTCCGGCTTCGTCGACCTTTACTTGAGGCGTCAGCATTTGCGCACGCGTTTCTTTCTTAAGCCCCGTGCCATTCAGAACCGCGGCAATGAATCGCGCGTAATCCCCGGCGGTTGTGTGAAGGCTCGCCGCCGCATTCGCCTTGGCCGGTTTGTTCTGAGGCGTCGGCTCACCGACGGTGTTGTGACGCGAAATCTTCAGCGCATCATAACTCGCCCGCCAAACATAACTGCTGCTGGCCATCCCCAGCGGCTCAAACACCATCCTCGTCATGAAATCATTGAAGGTCTCGCCGGTGATGTGCTCGATCACCTTTGAAAGATAAACAAAGCCTTCGCCCGAGTAGCTGAACTTCTCGCCCGGCGTAAAAAAGATTTTCAACGTGCTGTCTCGCCAGTTGGGGAACCCGGTTGTATGAGAGAGCACACGCCGCGCGGTTATTTGACTGAGCCGGGGATCGGGTCCGACGTCGTAGTCTCCTGGCAGGTATTGATTGAGCGGTTTATCCAAATCGAACTTTCCGCTGTCCGCGAGCTTCAACACCGCATAAGCGAACACGGGCTTGCTGAGCGAGGCGGCTTCAAACACCGTGTTGTCCGTGACGGGCTCTTTGGTTTTCGCATCCTTCACGCCGAATGCGTGTTGCCACGCGACCTGGCCATCTTTCACCAACGCCATCGACACGCCCGGCACGCTCGCTTCGCTCATCATCGGAGGAACATCGCGTTCGAGTTGCGCTGTTATCTCCGCAAGCTTCGCCTTGATTCGCACAGGCTGTGCTTGATTCGATTGGCCGCGCGCCTGTAATGTTGCGCCGGACACACCAATCGCAATCGCGATGACGCTCGACACAAAAACATTCACTGTTGATTTCATGTTCATTCTTAACTCCGCAATTTCATGATCACTGACAACGAAGCGCGGCCATCGGATCGATTTTCGCCGCGCGTCTCGCCGGTAAATAACAAGCAAGCAACGCCACGCCGGTCAGCAGCAACGCGATCGCCGCGAAGGTAATCGGATCTGTGGCGCTCACGCCATACAGCAAACTCGAAATCATTCGCGTTACCGCGAGCGCGCCGATCAACCCCAACGCCACACCGGCAATCGCGAGCTTCATTCCCTGCCTGACAACCATAGCCAGCACTTCCCCGCGGCGCGCGCCAAGCGCAACGCGGATTCCGATCTCGTGCGTGCGTTGATTCACCGAATAGGAGATCACTCCATAGATGCCAATCGCAGCAAGGACAAGCGCGACCAAACCGAAAAGCCCCGACAGCAGCGCGATGAAGTTCGCTGAAGCCAGATCCTTGTCGACGTAATACTCCAATGGGCGGAGTTTGCTCAGCGCCATATCCTTGCTCAACGCGCGCAGCTCCTGTCTTATCGATCCGGCGAGAGCTAACGTATCGCCCTTCGTCCTTACGGCATAGCTCAGATGCTCGCGAGTGCTCTGCCCATAAGGCAGATAAATTTGCCCGCGCAACTGCTGGCTCAGGCTGTGATGCCGCAGATGCTCAACCACACCGACGACTTCAACTGGTTTCAGATTGAAACCGTTATCCGAGTTTTCGGCCTGCATCTTTTTCCCGATCGCGCTTTCACCCGGCCACGTTTCGCGAGCGAGCTTGTCATCGACTATCACCACACTGTGACCGGTTGCGCTGTCGCGCTCGTCAAACCAGCGCCCAGCGACCAGCCGCGCCCCCATCGCCTCAAAGTATCCCGGCGTCGCGCTGCGATAATCCGCCAACACATTCTGTTGCTCGTCTTCGGTCATGCCTTCGGGCACATAAGGGCTGTACCAGTTTGGATAGTCATCCAGGGGCAGATGCGAAACGCCGCCGGCGGATTCGACTCCCGCGAGCGCAAGAAGCTTGTCTTCGAACTGCCTTACAAAATTCGTGCGGGCCTGAGGGTCGTTGTACTCCCTTCCGCTCAAACTGATTTCGAATGTGAGAACACCGCCGGGCTTGAATCCGGGATCGACCTTGCGAAGCTGATCCATTGTTCGCATCATCAACCCCGCGCCAGCCAATAACACAAAGCCAAGCGCAACCTCGGCGATGACAAGTAACGCGCGAGTGCTTGCGCGCGCGCGTCCCACGCTTGTGCGCCCAGCCTCCTTCAGGGTTTCGATGAGATTCACTTTTCGAGTTTCAAGCGCGGGCGCAAGCCCGAACAGCACACCTGAAAGCAGAGATATCCCCGTTACAAAACCGAGGACAGTCCAATTGACCTGAACCGAGCCGATGCGCGCCAAAGTGTCGGGGCGCATCTTCAACAGCAATCTGACTCCTTCCATTCCAACCAGCAGACCGGCAAGTCCGCCGATGAAACACAGCACCAGACTCTCCGACAACAACTGGCGAATCAATCGCGCCGGCGACGCTCCAAGCGCCGAACGAATCGCAAACTCCTGATGCCTGACGTTCGCTTGCGACAAAAGCAAGTTCGCTACGTTGACACAGGCGATCAGCAGCACCAGTCCGGCGCCGATCACCAATGCAATCAACGCCGGACGAAGCTTGCGAACGGCATCGCCCCGCATCGATGCAACATCGAGCGAAAGATTCTCGGTTGCAAATTCAGTGAAGTTGCCGCGCAGTTGTTCGGCTATCGAATTGGCTTCCTGCTGCGCTTGCGCGAGCGTGACGCCCGGCTTCATGCGTCCGACTACTCTCATGTAATACAGGTTCACCGGGTCCTTGTAGATTGCCGATGAGAACGTCGTCCACGCCTGAGTGTCGAGAGGTACGTTGGCTTCCGGCGAAAACACAACCTGAAAATCCTGAGGCATCACACCAACGACGGTTGTTCCGCCGGTGCCGACGCGAATCTGACGGCCGATGATTCCCGGGTCGCTTCCGAAGCGGCGCTGCCACAAGCCGTAACTCAAGATGATCGCGTTCCCGATCTGAACGTCTTCGTCCTCCGGCAGAAAGGTGCGCCCCAACATCGGCTTCGCACCGAGCACGCTAAAAAAATTGTGAGTCACCGAAGCGAGCTTGATCTGCTCGGCCTCCTGCTCTCCGGTCAACGTGCCCGTGCCCACCCAGATGCCGCCCACGTCCTCGAGCAACTGGCTGCGATCCTTGATCTCGCGCATCTCAACAGCCGAAGCGGGAGCGCGCGACGCGCCCATCTTGTGAAACGCGGACCAGATAAGAACCAGCTCATCGGGCCGCTCATAAGGCAACGGACCAAAGAGCACGGCATGCGCCACGCTGAAGATCGCGGTGTTTGCTCCGATGCCAAGAGCAAGCGTCGCAATTGCAATCAAGGCGAAGCCGCGCTTCTTTCTCAGCATTCGCGCGCCATAGCGAAGGTCTTGAATCAGGGTTTGCATAGTTACTCCATTGAGGATCGAGGATTGAGGATCGAGGATCGAGGATCGAGGATTGAGGACCGAGGATCGACTATCGAGGATTGAGGATTGAGAATCGAGGATCGAACATCGACGATCCTTCTATCCTCTATCCTCCATCCTCAATCCTCAATCCTCAATCCTCAATCCTCTATCCTCTATCTTCATTCGTATCGCAGGGCGACGATCGGATCGACTCGCGATGCCCGTCGCGCAGGGAGATAGCCTGCAAGCGCCGCGACAGCGATCAATACGATTGCGGCCCCGGAAAGCGTTAGCGGATCGGCGGCGGTGAGTCCGAACAACTGACTCGCAACGAGCCGCGCGGCGCCAATCGCCGAAGGAATTCCGATCGCGATCCCGATGGAAACAAGAACAAGCGTCTCTCGCAACACCATCCACAGGATACGCGGCCGCTCAGCGCCAAGCGCCATCCTGATTCCAATCTCATTCGTCCTGCGCATAACCGTGTTGGCCATGACGCCGTACAGCCCGATGCACGCCAGCACCAGCGCAAGCAATCCGAAGAAACTAACGAGCTGGACGATTAGTCTTTCCTGTTGAAGCGAATCAGCGAATTGTTTCTCGAGTGAATTCACGCGAACCACCGGAAGCTTGTCATCCACCTGAGCAATCGCGGACCGAACAGCCGAGGTCATCGATAACGGATCGCCCTCCGTGCGAATTTCAATACTGACCGAGTAGTCCTTCTCCTGAAGGATGGGCCGATAGACGGTGCGCAGAGGTTTGTCTCGCGGGTCGCCATACTTCGCGTCGCCGATCACTCCGACTATTTCAATACCCGCGCTCGACTTCGGTTCGTCGCCAAAATCGAGGCGGCGGCCGATCGGATTCTCACCATGAAAGAAGTATTCGGCGAACGTCTGGTTCACGACGGCAACCTTCGCCGACGCTTCGGTGTCCTGGGGTCCGATCTCGCGGCCAAGTAATACAGGCAGCCCCAGCGTTTCGCAGTAGCTTGGGCCAACCATCATATCGCTCACGATCAAATTTTCGTCGTCTGACTGCCGCGGATATCCCTGCACTGTGACGCCGCTGCTTCGCCTTGTGCCGCTGAGCGGACTGTAGGTCGCAAGCGTCGCGGCCTCGACGCCCGGCAACGAGCCGACGCGTTCGAGAAGCTGCCGATATCGCGGGATCAACTCGGCTCGTTTGTAGCCCGCCAGCCTCGGATCGACGTCGATCAGCAAGACCTTGTCTCGATTGAAGCCGAGATTCTCGTGCGCGAGTTTCAGCAGGCTTCGCGCGAACAACCCGGCGCCCACAAGCAACACAAGTGAGAGCGCAACCTGCGACACGACAAGTGCCGGCGCCAGCCCCATTCGCAATTTGCCTCCGGTGCCGCGCGCGGATTTCTCTTTCAGCGCCGTCGTCAGATCCATCCGGCTCGCGCGCAAGGCTGGCGTGAGCCCGAACAGCAGCCCGGCCAGAAGCGATACTCCGACGGTGAATCCGAGCACTGCCGCGTCAGGCCGTACATCGATGGGTGAGGTCCTCGCGACAAGCGTCACCAACACGCTTACGCCCCATTGCGCCAACAGCACGCCCAACGCGCCCCCCAACGCCGCGAGCAGCACGCTTTCGGTTAGAAGCTGTCGAACAAGCCGCCCACGATTGGCTCCCAGAGCCAATCTCATCGAGATCTCCATTTGGCGAGAAGCGGACCGTGATAGCAGGAGATTGCCGACGTTGGCGCACGCGATCAGCAGCACCAATGCAACAATAGCCATCAGCATGCGCAGCGGCTCTGAATAGAAAAATCTAAGCCCCGAGATTCCTCGCGCGCCGGAACTGAGCGCGATATAACTGCTGTCGATTCCCTTTCTTCGTTCCTCGGTCAAGTTGGCGCCCGCCTGCTCCGTCAGAAACTGATGCAGCAAGACGTTCAACCCGGCTTGCGCCTGTTCAATGGTGGCGCCCGGTTTCAACCTCCCAACTAAGCTGAGCCAATAGGTCGATTGATCGTCAATTGCCGGCTCGCGCATCTCGATCTGCGGCTGAAACGCAAGCGGCAGCCAGTAGTCGGGTGAGCGCCGCACTCTTATTCCGAAGAACTCCGGCGGCATCACTCCCACGATTGTAAAGGATGTTCCATTCAACAGGACGCTGCGTCCGGCCACCGCCTCATCGGAATTCAATCGCTGTTTCCAGTATCCATGACTGACAACCGCCGCCGGTGACGCCGCGGGGCGGTCGTCGTCAGGCGTCAGCGTGCGGCCCATAAGCGCGCTGGCGCCGAGCGCCTCGAAGTAATTGCCCGACACCAGGTGTCCCTGCGCGCGCTCGGCTGCCTCGCCGCCGCTTTGAACGCTCAGCCGCGCTTCACCGCTGCGAAAAGCGCTGAGCGATTCGAATGCGTCGCTGCGATCGCGCATGTAGGAATATGCCGGGTAGGAATAGAGCACCCATCGCTCTTCGGGAGGACTGCCCATCGACGTACCCTCGCTGGCATCGTCGGCGAACAGAACCAGTTGCTCGGGTTTTGTAACGGGCAACGACTTGAGCAGCACGGCATTCACCAGGGTGAAGATCGCGGTGTTCGCGCCGATTCCAAGCGCGAGGGAAAGCAGGGCGACCGAAGTAAACCCGGGACTCTTGCGCAAGAGTCGCGCGCCGTATCGAAGGTCTTGCCAAAGTGTGAGCATCTCTTCTCCTCGAATCAAGTAGCGTCGTCAAACAAAACAATATTCGACGCCGGATAAAGATAGTCAAAGGTCCAGTGCCAGCGGCGTGCCAGCGATTTGTGTGGTTTAACTTAGCATAAGATTGAAGTTCCCTCGGGCGCTCACGACGCGGCTCGATCCGGCTGTCCGCTTCCGCCAACACCGCTTCCCACAATCGGACGCTGTCGAGAGATTCCGAGCGGCGTCCGCAATTGAGTTGCCCAAAAACTTGAACGTCCCCATGGATCGCGCGTTCAAGCCTGCTCAACGTGACGTCTATGCGCAAACAAGGTAGAGTACTCGAGAAGATTCCAGCATAGACAAGTCGCGACTCGGTAGATTCATTTCAGGGGGAAAGTTAATAATGATACGAAGAGCTTTGATAATCGCAGCGGTGTTCGCACTCATCACTCAATCGGCTTTCGCGCAAAGCGCCGTCAAGCAGGCCAAAGCAGGCGAAGTCGTGCGGCTAACCGAAGGCTTGACGGTCCGCGTCACCAAAGCGGTGAAATCTCCTTTCGCGAACGTGAAAGTCGCGGGCGAGGCATTTGTTGTGGTGCTCGAGCTGGACGCCGGCCTGAAAGAAACCGCGCTCTCGTATCAGATTACTGCTGATGCGAAAACATCCGAGGTCTCGCTCACCAGCGGGACGCAGAGGGTCGCGCCGCGCGCCCTAGTCGAAGACTTTCCGAGCTGGGGTGAGGACAACGACAAAGAGGTCGAGCTTATCACTCCACAGGACAAGGGAGCCGCGTCGATCAGCTTCAGAAAAACCGGCTCGGTTTTCATTCTCTTCGATCTACCCGCAAATCAACCGCTCGCCGGCAGGAAACTTTCGCTTATACTTCGAACGCTCAAGCCTGCTGAAGAGCAACATTCACTCGTCGTAACGCTGTGAGCCGCGCGGTACTGTCGCAGAACAAGGGCTCACTCAAACTCGTTTAGGTGCTATGTTCTGTCCACGATGCGCAATGCAGAATCTCGACGACGCGAAGTTTTGTCGCGCCTGCGGAATGGATCTCGACACCGTGTCCGTGGCGCTTGCCGAAGCGGGAAGTCCGAATAAATCAAAGAAGAAAACCAAACAGGGAAAGCCGGCAAAGACCTGGGCCGAGAAGCGAAGCGCTTCGATGCGCGACATCTTTCAGGGCGCAATCCTGACCGCGGCTTCGGCTGTGATATGCGTTGCGTTCGCCATGTTTTTGAATGTGCCTGACTGGCTGATCCTGTGGACAGTATTCTTTGGATGGATGGCTTGCTGGGGTGTCATCTCGATAGCTTTTGGCATCGGCGGACTGATTGAAGCGTCAACTATGTCTCGCGCTGTCGATCAACCGGGCCGGGTAACCGCGCCAACCGACAATGAGTTGGCGAGTTCATCGTTCTTTCTCGAGGCGCCTCCATCCAGCATCACTGAACTCACAACGGAACCACTTGTGAAGCATGAGCCAGTCTCTAGAAAAAAGAGATGACCGCGCCTGGCTTTCACGCAACAGCGATCATTTGTATCGCAACGCAACCATCGGATCGACTCGGGTCGCGCGATGCGCGGGGATGAAACTGGCTGCCAGAGCCACTCCTGTCAGCAGGACCGAAGTAACCACGAAGATCAGCGGATCCGTTGCGCTTACTCCAAACAGCAGAGCCGATATCACTCGAGTCAACGCAAACGCGCCAGCCAGCCCGATCGCGATGCCTGCAACAACCAGCTTCAGCCCGTGCCCAACCACAAGCGTCAACACGTCGCGGCCCTGCGCGCCCAACGCCACACGAATCCCCATCTCGTGCGAACGCTGCGCAACCGAGTAACTCATCACACCGTAGATCCCGATCGCCGCCAAAATCATCGCCACGCATGCGAAGGCCGCGAGCAGAATCATTGCGAATCGCCGCTCCGAAATCGTGCTTGCGATCAATTCGTCCATCCGCTTTGCGTTGTAGATCGGTTGATCGCTGTCGATCGCCGAGACTTGTTCGCGCACCATCCGAATCAACTCGGCGGAGTCCGATTTGCTGCGCACCACAAGGCTCATCGTTCCGGTCGCGTCCGCGAAGAATTGGTCGGGGATTTGATTGTAGTCGGTGTACATCTGGAACCTGATCTTCGATTGCTCGTCCGCATCCCAACTCAGGTGCTTGATATGCCTGACCACACCGACCACTTCAAGCTTGAGCGTTCCTTCATTGATCAACACAAGCTGACCGATGGGACTCTTGTCGCGAAACAACTCGTTGGCCATGTTCTGGTCGATGATCGCGACGGGCGGCGTCTTCTCGGTGTCTTGTACGGTGAATGTCCGGCCTTCCAGAAGCGGGATTCCCATCGCGCGAAAATAATCTACACCGACCGTGGACTGTACCGTGAGGTTCTGATCGCCATAGTTTGAAAACGATTGCCCTTCCAATAACACCGGAGTAACCGTGGCGCCATTCAACGGAACAACATGCGTCACCGAAGCGGCCTCGACTCCGGGCATTGTGCCGATTCGCTCCTCGAGTTGTTTGTAGAACGCTCGAGCGCGCGAACTCTCGGAGTACTTCACCGGAGACAAACTAAACGTCATCGTCAGCAGGTTTCTGCCATCGAATCCCGCGTCGATTTGCTGTAATCGCGCAAACGTTTTCAGCATCAACCCGGCTCCGATCAACAGCACCAGCGCAAGCGCGATTTCGGACACCACAATCGCCGAGCGCAAACGGTGCCGCGCGCCGGTCGTACCTCTTCCACCTTCTTTGAGTGTTTCGTTCAAATCTGGTTTCGAAATCTGCAACGCGGGCACGAGACCAAACACGATGCCAGTCAATATCGAAGCCGAGAGAGTAAACCCCAGGACCGTCTTGTCCAACGCGATCTCTTTCACCCACGGGATACTCACCGGGATCGCGGTGAGCAGGAGGTCCGCTCCCCACATTGCCACCAGCAAGCCAAGCGCTCCTCCGGTGACAAACAGTGCGACGCTTTCAGTGAGCAGTTGCCGCACTATTCGCCATCGACTGGCGCCGAGCGCTGAACGAATCGCGATTTCTCTTTCGCGCCCGGCCGCCCGCGCCAGCAGGAGATTCGCGACGTTCGCGCAAGCGATCAAAAGCACAAAGCTGACGGCGCCCAGCAGCACCAGCAACGACGAGCGAACGTCTCCGACCATGTCCTGGTAGATCGATTTGATTTTCACGCGGACAGTTTTGTTTGTCTTCGGGTACTGCTGCTCGAGAGCTGCGGCGATGCTATCCAAATCCGCCTGGGCCTGCTCCAACTTGATGCCCGGTTTCAGGCGGCCAACGGCAATCACCCCTCCGTGCTCTTCGCGTGCTTGTTTCAAGCGGTCTGGCATGAAGCTTAGCGGGATGAAAACATCGGCTGGCGTGTAGAACTGAAAGTTCGCGGGCAGCACGCCGATGACCGTGAAGCTCGAGTCGTAAAGTCTGATCGGCTTGCCGACAAGCGTTGCATCCCGGCCGAACCTGCGCTTCCACAGACCGTCGCTTATCACGACGACCGGCGCCTTCACTCGTTCTTCCTCGTCAGTGATTGAGCGGCCCAACTGCGGCTCGACCCCAAGCGTGGAGAAGAAATTCGCGGTAATCATCCTCGCCAACAAGCGTTCCGGTTCGCCGGCGCCGGTGAGATTCGCGTTATCGCGGCGAGCCACCGCCATTTCCTCGAAGCTCTGATTCCGTTCGCGCCAATCCATGAAATCCGGCAACGATGGCGACTCCTGATCTACGTTTTCCTGTTTCTCCCAAATCACCGCAAGCGCATCGGGATTCTTGTATGGCAGCGGCCGCAGCAGAACGGTATTCACCACGCTGAAGATCGCGGTGTTCGCGCCGATGCCCAGAGTAATCGTAATCAACGCCACCAGCGTGAAGCCGGGGCTTCGCATCATCGTGCGAAGACCGAAGTTGAGATCTTTTAATAAGGTTTCCATGAAAACCTCCGTTCAGGTTTCTGGTTTCTGGTTTCTGGTTTCTAGTTTCTGGTTTCTGGTTTCTAGTTTCTGGTTTCTGGTTTCTAGTTTCTGGTTTCTGGTTTCTGGTTTCTGGTCTGGTGATCCTTCCGAGTTCGTCCCCGAACATAGACCGTCGATCGAACCAGAAACTAGAAACCAGAAACCAGAAACTAATCAGCAGAAACCAGAAGCCCCGAACCTACTCGCATCTCAGCGCGATCATCGGGTCCACTCTCGTTGCGCGGCGCGCCGGCAGATAACACGCGAGCAATGCTACGCCAGTGAGCAGCAATGCGATCACACCAAACGTGACCGAATCCGTAGCACTCACTCCATAAAGCAGACTCGACATCAACCGCGTTCCAGCGAACGCGGCAACAAGGCCGATCGCCAGACCAAACAAGATCAGCTTCAATCCCTGTCCGATCACCAGGCGTAAGATCCTGGCGGCATCCGCGCCCAACGCCATCCGAATGCCGATTTCGCGAGTGCGCTGGCTCGCCGCGTAAGACATAACACCAAAGATTCCTATCGCCGCAAGAATCAACGCCAGCACGCCGAAGCTTCCGAGCAGCGTAGCCGCTACCCGCGCCGGAAACAGCGGCAAAGCCATGTGCTCGGTCATTGTCCTTACGCTGTAGACCGGCAGATTCGAGTCGAGCTCATGAAACTCGTTGCGAAGCGCGCCGATCACCGCTTGCGGTTCGCTGGAGGTGCGCACCATCAGTGTGAGATAGCTTCCGTCCGTGGGGCGCAGATTCACATAGATAAACGGAGACGGGTCTTCTCCGAGGCTAAAGTACTTGCCGTCTCTCATCACACCTATCACGTCGATCCAGGGGCCGCTGACACCCTGGAAGCTGAATCGCTTCCCTAACGCGGATTGGCCCGGCCAAAAGCGGCGAGCGAAAGCTTCATTGACCACCGCCGCGCGCGGCCTTGTGTCGCCGTCCTCGTCGGTGAAATCGCGGCCTTCCAACAGGTCCACTCCCAGGGCAGGCACGAACCCCGGCGACGCCGCCGAGGTCATCGTCGATGGGATATTCGCCCCGCGTTCCTGGGGCGCCCCTTCGACGAATACGTTGTTGTTGTTGATGTTCAAACTGAGCGGAACAAAGTTCGACAACCCCGCATATTGAACCGCCGGTACTCCGCGCACTCGCTCAAGCAGATTTCGCTTGAACTGTTTGCTGCGAGCACCATCGTAACCCTGCAGGTTCAAATCGAAGGACATCTCGATTGCGTGTTGGGCAACGAAGCCCGGACTGAGGAACTGCGCGCGTTGCAATCCGCGCAAGACTAAACCGGCGCAGATCAACAACAGCAGCGACAACGAGACTTGAAACACAACCAGTCCATTGCGCAGCCACGAACGGCGATACCCGCCGATCGAGGTTTCGTCTTTTAAGGCGGGGACGAGATCCGGATTGGTCGCTTGCAGCGCGGGCAGCAATCCGAACACGACGCCGGTCATTACCGATACCGCGGCGGTGAAGAGCAGCACGCGATAGTCGATGTGCAACTGGGTCGATAGCGGAATGTCCATCGGCGGCTTGAACGCCATCATCGCATCCACCACCCAGTACGCGAGCCCCAATCCCAGCACGCCTCCGCAAGCCGCAAGCAGCACGCTTTCGGTGAGCAGTTGCCGAAGAAGCCGGCCACGCCCCGCTCCAATAGCCAGCCGAATCGCAATCTCCCTTCGCCGCTCGGTCGCACGCGCCAGCAACAGGTTCGCAAGGTTCGTGCAGGCCAGCAGCAAGACCAATCCGACCACCGCCATCAAGACTCCGGCAAATCCTACAATCGGCCCACGCATAAACGCGCCAAACAAGCCCGGCGGCGACAACATGATGGTTTTGTTTTCATTCTCGTTGGGATACTCGCGGGCCAGCTCCGCGGCGATCGTCTTGAGCTGTGTTTCCGCCTGCTGAGTTGTCACGCCCGGGTTCAACCGGCCCTGAACGAAAAAGTTTGCGTTGTCGCGGTCTTCAAGATAGTCACTGCCCGGTTCGATTTGCCCAAGCATCATAATCGGAAACCACATCTCGGGGACGTAACTGATTTCCGATCCATGAAATCCTTGCCCGGCGACGCCGATAATCGTAAAGCTGCGGCCGTTGACGATCACATTCTTGCCGACAACATCGGTCGAGCCCGCGAACCGTTTTTGCCAGCAATTGTATGTGATCACCGCCACCGGATGCGCTCCGGGCGCCTTATCGTCCTGCTGCGTAAAGAACCGGCCAAGCGCGGGCTTCACCCCAAGGAGATCGAAGTAATTCCCCGAGACCAGATAGGCCCACATCCGCTCATTCGTTCCGTTGTTGCTCAAACTGATCGGCGAAAAGCGATAACACAACAGGCCCGCAAGCACGTCATTGCGATCGCGAAAGTCACGGTAGTTCGGATACGACAGCGTCGGTACGTTACTCCCGCCCGGCGAATCGCTGTTAAGTGACACCAGTTGCTCGGGCCGCTCTATAGGCAACGGACGCAGCAATACGGTGTTGACCAAACTGAAGATCGCAGTGTTGGCTCCAATGCCGAGCGCCAGCGTGACGATCGCGATAGAACTCAAGCCCGGCCGCTTGAGCAGCATTCGCGATCCATAGCGAAGGTCCTGCAAGAATGTTCCCATCAACGATCACCTCAATTTTGGTTCAGGGTTCAGGGTCCAGGGTTCAGGGTTAACTCGGAACCCTGAACCCGGAACTCTGAACTATTCATACCTCAACGCAACCATCGGATCGACCTTCGTCGCGCGGCGAGCAGGAATGAAGCAAGCCACCAGCGCCACTGTTGCGAGCAGCACGGCGATGCTCACGAAAGTAATCGGATCGGTTGCGCTGACGCCATACAACAAACCCGCCAGCACTCGGGTCAGCGCGTACGCCGCGCCTAATCCGACAACCACTCCAACCAGGGCAAGTGTCATTCCCTTTCCAACGACCAGCGTCAGCACGTCCGCCGCTCGCGCGCCAAGCGCCATCCGCAATCCGATCTCATGAGTCCGCTCCGACACGGCGTAAGACATCACACCGAAGATTCCAACAGCAGCCAACAGCAGCGCAACGCCCGCGAAGATACTCAACAACAAAGTGCTGAATCGCGAGCGAGACACTGAATCCGAAACCACCTGTTCCATGGTTCGCACGTCGGCTATGGGCTGGTCTTTGTCCATCGCAAGAACCTCACGCCGGACCGCTTCGGTAAGCACGAGCGGTTCGCCTTCGGTGCGCACCGCGAGAGACATCGCAGAGTAGACGAGTTCGGGAGTAGGCCAATACGTCATCGGGCGCGACGGCGCGTCCAGCGAGGCATGCTTCACATCGCGCACGATGCCGATGATCTCGCTCGGCACGTTCTTATCTTTCATGCTGATAGTCACCCGCTTGCCGATCGGATCCTCGCCAGAAAAGTAGTCCCGCGCCATCGATTCGTTGATGACCACAACGTGAGACTCCTCGGCCAGCTCGTGGCCGCTGAAGGACCTGCCCTGCAACAATGTAATGCCCATCGTTTTGAAGTAACCGCCGTCGACGACGCGCACTTCCGCTACGGCCTCCTGTCCGGGAGGAGGCGCTGGGCGGCCCGCAATTTCAACCCTCGTTGCAGCCGCTAATCCGGTCATCGGGAGAAAGCTCGCCGCGCCGACCGACCGCACCCCGGGCAGAGCTTGCACGCGCTCGGTGAGTTGTTTGAAGAATGCCTGGATCTGATGATCTTCACTGTATCTGGTATTGGGAAGCAGCAGCCTCACCGTAAGCAGATTCTTTGCATCGAACCCGGGATCTGTCGAGTGCAACCGCGAGAAACTTCGAATCATCAATCCAGCGCCGATCAGCAGGACCAAAGCAAGAGCGATCTCGACTACCACGAACAAGTCTCGCAATCGATGGCTCCGGCCGCCCGTGGATGTGCCCCGCCCGCCCTCCTTCAAAGACTCGTTCAGATTCGGACGCGACGCCTCAAGCGCCGGCGCCAATCCGAACACCAGTCCGGTAATCACCGAAACGGCCAGCGTAAAGCCGAGTACGCGATAATCGACTCCGACATTCTGGGTAGCGAGCAGATCCTTCGGGGTGATGACCAGAAGCAGGTCTACTCCCCACATCGCAAGGAACAAACCCAGGGCGCCTCCCAGCGCCGCCAGCATCGTGGATTCGGTCAGCAACTGGCGAATTATTCGCGCACGCCGCGCTCCAAGCGCCGTGCGAATGGCGATCTCCCTCTGACGAGAGGCCGCACGCGCAAGCAGCAGATTGGCTACGTTTGCGCAGGCGATTAATAATACAAAAGCGACCGCGCCCAACATGATGAGAAGCGGCGTCTTGATCGAGCCCGAAAGTTCATCCTGCAACGAAACAAGCGTCACGCCCCAATTTGAGTTGAAATCCGGATACTGCCGCTCGAGATTTGCGCCAATGTTGTCCATCTCGGCCTGCGCCTGCGCGAGCGTCACACCCGGTTTCAGTCTCGCGATCGCCGACATGAATCGGCCTCGCCGGACGCGCGAGTTAGGACCGAATGTGAGCGGCGCCCAAAGCTCCGGCTGCTTGCCCGTGAGCGAGCCCTTCTTGACCAGGAATTGGAAATCGGCGGGCATCACCCCAATCACCGTGTAGTCTTCGCCGCTCAGTTTGATGGTCTGGCCGATCAGGTTTGGATCGCCGCCGAAGCGCCGCCGCCACAAACCGTTGCTCAGCACCGTTACGTTATCGTGACCGCGCTCACCCTCCTCGGCGACGAATGTGCGGCCCAACGCTGCATTCGCGCCAAGCAGATCGAAGAAGTTCGCTGTGACAACCTGGAACGGCAGCTCCTCGGGATCGTCGACATTCGTTAGATTTGTGCGCGAATCGAACATCGCGGCCATCTGGTCGAATACGCTGTTCTGATCTTGCCAGTCGAGATAGTTCGCCGCTGATATAACGTTTTGCTTTCGATCCCGGGTGCGATTGTTTTCCCACACGGTTACCAGCCGCCCGGGATCCCGGAACGGAAGCGAGCGAATCAACACAGCATTCACCACGCTGAAGATCGCTGTGTTCGCGCCGATGCCCAGCGCCAGCGCGATCGCAGCAACAACCGTAAATCCGGGGCTCTTCGCAAGCATGCGCGCCCCGTACTTCAAATCCTTCCAAAGGGTTTCCATTATTTCACCTCAAAGAATTTTCGATTGCCGATTGCCGATTGCCGATTTGCGATGCACTCAGTGATTCCTAAATCGGCAATCGGCATTCGTCGTTCGGCAATCTCTTCACTCATATCTAAGCGCCACCATCGGGTCGACCTTCATTGCGCGGCGAGCCGGGAGATAACAAGCCAGCATCGCGACTGAAACAAGCACAAGCGGTATCAGCGCAAAGGTAAACGTGTCAGTAGCGCTAACACCAAAAAGCAAGCTCGCCATTATTCGCGTCAATGCAAACGAAGCGGCCAGTCCCGCCCCGACTCCAATCACAGCCAGCGTCATCCCTTGTTTTACTACCAGCGCGAGAACGGTGGAAGTCGGAGCGCCCAAGGCCATTCGAATACCGATTTCGTGAGTGCGCTGCGTGACCGCGTACGACATCACTCCGTAAATTCCAACCGCGGCCAGAATCAAAGCCACTCCCGCAAAAACGGTCAACAACAGCGTATTGAAGCGCGACCGCGCGACCGAATCCGCAAGCAGGTTTTCCATGGTCCGAACATCCGCCAGCGGTTGCTCGCCGTCGAGCGCCTGAATCACACCGCGCACTGCCGGCGCTATGCTTGCCGGATCGCCCTGCGTACGAATCACAAACGTCATAAACGTAAAAGCCTGTTCCGCGTGAGGCCAGTAAGCCATCGGCTCGATTTCGCTGTCGAGCCCCATATGCTTGTGATCGCCGACGACTCCGATAATCTCAGTTGGGACGTTCTCTTCTTTCATGTAAATCGTCACGCGTTTTCCAATTGGGTCTTCGCCCGGCAAATTCTTACGAGCGAAAGCTTCATTGATCACCACCACGTGCCTCATTTCCGTTGCTTCCTGTTCGGTAAACAGGCGGCCGCGCTTGAGTGGAATCTGCATCGCGCCAAAGTACTTCGCATCCGTGACGCAAGCGCCTGTCGTCAGTTCCTGGCCGGGCGGAAGCTTCGGGCGGCCTTCGATTTCAACCGAGGTTCCCGAGTGTGGCCCCGCGAATGGCAGGTAGTTGGTTGCTCCGGCGGCTTCGACGCCGGGCAGTGCTTTGATTTGCTCGACTGCCTGATGGAAGAAATCGATCGTCTTGCGGTCGGTATCATACTTCCTGCCAGGCAGGCTGATCCGCATTGTCAGCACGTTGTGAGGATTGAAGCCCGGATCAACCGATTGCAGCCGGTTGAAGCTGCGGATCAGCAGCCCCGCGCCCACCAGCAACACGAGCGCCAACGCGATCTCGGTGATTACGAACGCACCACGAAGGCGATGACTGCGCGCGCCGCCGCCGATGTTCTTGCTGCCTTCCTTTAACGATTCCTGCAGCTTCACGCGGGTCGCTTCAAACGCGGGCGCCATTCCAAAGACGATCCCGGTGAGCAATGAAATCGCAAGCGTGAAGCCGAGTACGGGCAAACTGATCTTCACTTGCTGCAAGTCAGCAAGCTCACGTGGACTGAGCGAAACAAGCAGATCGGTTCCCCACAATGCCAGTAGCAGTCCTGCCGCACCGCCCACCGCCGCAAGCAGCACGCTTTCAGTCAGCAACTGGCGCACGATACGCGCGCGGCTGGCTCCTATGGCTACGCGGATGGCGATCTCCTTCTGGCGCGCCGCCGCACGCGATAGCAGCAGGTTCGCCACATTCGCGCATGCGATCAATAACACAAGTCCGACCGCGCCAAGGATAACCAGCAACGGCGCTCGAAACTCACCCGTGAACTGTGTCCGCAATGGAACAACGTTTACTCCCCAATCCGCATTGAAGTCGGCGTATTGCTGTTCGAGCCGCGCTGCGATGACGTCCATATCCGCCTTGGCCTGCTCGAACGTTACATCGGGTTTGAGCCGCGCAACCGACGTCATAAACCGGCCACGCCTAATGCGCATATCGCCGGTGATTACCAGGGGCGACCAGAGCTCGGCTGGTTTCGTTGTCGCCGAGCCTTTATGGATGTGCCATTTGAATCCGGCGGGCATCACGCCGATGACGACGGCTTCGGCACGATTGATATTCAACTTACGACCGACGATCGTGGGATCGCCGCCGAAACGCCGCTGCCACAGGCCGTAGCTGAGGACGACCACTCGTGGCTGATCTGGTTTGCCATCGTCGGCCCAAAATGTGCGCCCAAGGATGGGCTCAACGCCGAGTAGAGAAAACAGATTGGTAGTGGCAAGCTGCGCGGGAATTTCTTCGGGCTCACCATCGCCCACCAGGACCGCATTGCGATCATAGGTCCCAGCCATTTCCGTGAACACGCCGTTCTGCTCGCTCCAATCCATGAGGTTGGCGGGGCTGATATTGTTTTGATCATTCCTGCGGCTCTTTTCCCAGACTATGACCAGTTTGTCCGCGTCTCGGTAGGGCAGCGGGCGCAACAGCGCTGCATTAACCACGCTAAAAATCGCGGTATTGGCGCCGATGCCTAAAGCCAGCGCGATCACAGCCACGGCGGTAAACCCCGGGCTCTTCGCAAGCATGCGCGCTCCGTATCTCAAATCGTGCCAAAGATTTTCCATATCTCGCCTCCGTAGATTTGCGATTGCCGATTGCCAATTGCCGATTTCTGATTGCCGATCTCCGATTTGACGATGCACTCAGCAAATCGGCAATCGGGAATCGACAATCGCAAATCTCTTCATTCATATCTCAGCGCTATCATCGGGTCGACTTTCGTTGCACGGCGCGCCGGCACAAAACTGGCTGCCAGAGCCACTCCTGTCAGAATCACCGGCACTCCCGCAAAGGTTGCAAGATCAGTCGCGCTCACTCCGTAAAGCAGGCTCGTCAGGACTCGCGTCAACGCGAACGCGACAACCAAGCCAATCGCAACGCCGGCAGTCGCCAGCATCAAGCCTTGCCGGATCACCAGCCCGAGCACTTCGCGCGGCGCCGCTCCAAGCGCCATTCGAATGCCGATCTCGCGCGTTCGCTCGGTGACCGAATAGGACATCACTCCGTAGATCCCAACCGAAGCCAGAACCAAAGCAACGGCCGCGAACACACCCAGCAGCAGCGTGTACAAGCGAGGCTCGGCGACCAGATCCGCCAAGTGATGCCCAACCGTTTCCGCGCGCGTGACAGGCAGCTCACGATCAACCTGCCAGATTGCCTGCTGCAGATCCTTTTGCAGGCTCATCGGATTCGCGCTCGATGTGCGCACGATCAACGCGGCGCCGAGCCAGGGCACTTGTTGATATGGAACATACATCTCAGGTTTTGCAGGCAAACCCAGTTCTTCCTGCTTGATGTCGCTGGATATGCCGACGATCTCGCGCGGCAATCGGCGGCCCATGTAGCCAAGCACAATCTTTTTCCCGATCGGGTCAGTGTCGGGGAAATAGCGCCGCGCGAGCGCTTCGTTTATGATCGCCACGCCGCGCGATTTGGCATCGTCGTGATCATCAAAATCGCGTCCCCGCCGAATCTGGGCTCCGAGCACCTTGAAGTAGTCCGGCGCAATCGAGCTGTAACGAACCGTGGCGTCGCCGTCGGGCAGCGGTTCGCTTTCAATGTTCAATTGAAAATTAAGAAGACCAAACCAGGCTTCCGAACTCATCGAGACAGCGTCTGCGCCGCGCACTTGAGACACCTCATCCAGCAGTCGTTTGAAGAAGCGCGTTTTGCTTTCGTCGTTCGGATATCGCGAGAACGGCGCCGGCACCCACATAGTAAGCAGGCCGTTTGGTTCGTAGCCGAGATCGACGCGCCTCAACCGGACGAAGCTTTGAATCAGCAGGCCCGCGCCGATCAGCAGGACAAGCGCAACAGCGATCTCCGCCACTATCAACGCGCCGCGGGTTCGTTGATGACTCGATCCCGATCGCCCGCCTTCCTTGAGCCAATCGCTCACATCGGGTTTCGAGGATTGCCACGCCGGCACCAAGCCAAAGACAATCCCTGTCAACATCGACAGCCCCAGCGTGAAGAACATCACCGCTCGATCGATTCGAATCTCAACCGGAAGCTGGAACGCCTCCTTTGACGGCAGGATTCCAATAAGGAGCTCCAATCCCCACGCCGCGATCAACAAACCCAGCGCTCCACCTGCGAGGCCCAGCACGACGCTCTCGGTCAACAACTGGCGCATCAGCCTTCCACGTCCGGCGCCAAGCGCCAATCGAATCGCCATCTCCTTGCGGCGGGAAGCCGCGCGCGCCAGCAGCAGGTTCGCGACGTTGGTGCACGCGATGAGCAGCAGGCATCCGACCGCGCCCAACAACACGAACAGCGACGTTCGCGTGCTTCCCATCAACCTTTCCCTAAAGGGAGTCAGTTGCGCGGTCCAGCCCTTGTTGGATTGAGGATGCTCGGATTCAAGCCGGCCCGCGATTGTCTTAAGCTCCGCAACCGCGCCGTCGATTGTCTCGCCGGATTTGATTCGTCCAACGACATTGAAGTAACGGCTCGCTCGGTTTCGCATCTCGCCGGAGCTTCGCGACAGCAACGTCCACACCTCAGCGTAGCTTGGGAACTTGAAGTCGGGTGGCATCACTCCGATCACCGTGGTGCCTCCTTCGAAGCTGTTGTAGGTGCGCCCGACAACCGACCGATCGCCTCCGAAGCGCCGCATCCATAACCTGTAACTGAGAACGACGGTATCGGCCGCGCCGCTCCGCGCGTCTTCCTCGGTGAACCCGCGGCCGAGCAGCGGTTCGACACCAAAGGTCTGAAAGAAATTGAATGACACTCGCGCGCCGTTGAAGACATCGGGTTGATCGGCGTCTCTCAAGCTGAACCCGCCGCCGCCCGAGTGAGCCGCGAGTTGGTCAAAGCTGTTGCTCTGTTCCCTTACATCCCAAAAGTCGGCGGGCGACACTCCATTAAGCTCGCGCTCCGGCTTCGCTACGTTGACATACTCAACCGAGACGAGACGTGACGGATCAGCATAAGGCAGAGGCTTCAGCATCACCGAGTTGACCACGCTGAAGATCGCGCTGTTGGCGCCGATGCCCAGCGCGAGAGCAATCACCGCGACGGCGGTAAAGCCCGGCTTCCTGAGAAGCATTCGGATGCTGTATCGAATGTCTTTGAGTAGATTATCCATCGCCCTCCTCCGCGGGTTCAGGGTTCAGGGTTCAGGGTTCCGGGTTCAGGGTTTTGGGTTCAGGGTTCAGAGGTTCCTATGCCAACGATCAGAAACCAGAAACCCGAGCCGGAAACCCTGAACTCTGAACCCGGAACCTGAATTCCTATTCATACCGCAGCGCCTCCATTGGATCGACCTTAGTGGCTCGGCGCGCCGGCACGAAACTGGCTGCCAGAGCCACTCCTGTCAGCAACACCGAAACGGCGACGAAGGTCAGCGGGTCAGTCGCGCTCACTCCAAACAATAACGTTGACATCACTCGAGTGACCGCGATCGCGCCGCCGACACCCACCCCTACTCCGATCAGCGCCAGCGTGAGAGCCTTTCCAACCACGTTCCTGAACACGTCACCGGGCCGCGCCCCCAACGCCATCCGGATTCCGATCTCGCGAGTGCGTTGGGTTACAAGATATGAAGTCACCCCGTAAAGCCCCACCGCCGCCAACACAAGCGCAAGCACTGCAAACGCCGCAAGCAAGGCCGTATTGAATTGGGGAGTGGCCGCTGACTGCGAGACCAGTTGCTTCATTGGTTGGATGTTGACGGCGCTGATGTTCGAATCAACCGACGCCACCGCGCTTCGCACACCGGCGATCGAGGCAGACGGGTTCCCGGAGGTTCGAACCATCACGTAAGACCAGAGAAACGGCGTTTGCGGGAACGGAGTGTAGATCGTCTGTTCCCCCGGATCATCCAGCCCCTGGTATTTCACATCGCCGGCTACTCCGACAATCGTCCGCCAATCGTCAGACTGATCGGGATTGATCAACTTAAGATGCTTTCCGATCGCGTTATCATCAGGAAACAGGTTTCGCGCCAGCACTTGATTGATCACTACGACTTTTGGCGCGCGGTCGTTATCGCGCTCATCGAAAGCGCGGCCCTCGATCAACGGCGTGCCGAGCGCGCGAAAATAGTTTGGCGTTATTGCGATGAAGTAAGCGCCGCTCGCGCCCGCTTGCGAGAGGTCCAATCCGTCCACCGCGAACCTGGTCCCGCGTTGCGCCGTCACCGGCGGCAACCCGGTGCCGCCGCCGGCCGCGATCACGCCGGGGAGTTGCTCGATTCGTGCCAACGCGTCCTGAAGGATCGGTGCGCGGCGCGACACGTCCTTGTACCGAAACAACTCCAGGTTGAAAGTCAGCAGGTTGTCGGCAACGAATCCGGGATTCGCGCTCAGCAGCCGATTGAAACTTTTAATCAACAGTCCCGCGCCGATCAGTACGATCAACGACAGCGCAATCTCGGCGACCACGAGCGAGTTCCGCATTCGCGTTCCCCACGCGCTGCCGCCGAGAGCCCGGCCGCCTTCTTTCAACGCGTCGCTCAAATTGAATCGCGTGGCTTGAAGCGCGGGCAAAACACCGAAAATCAGACCCGTCAGAAGCGCGATCCCCAACGTGAAAAGAAGAACCGGAAGATTGATGCTAACGCTGTCGAGCCGCGGAACGTCGTCGGGATTGAGCGCCCTCAATGCATCGATGCCCCACACGGCGATCAGCACCCCCAGCGCTCCGCCAATCGTCGCGAGCACAGTGCTCTCCGTTAGAAGCTGTCGCGCGACGCGCCAGCGCCCGGCGCCCAACGCGGAGCGAATTGCGATCTCGCGCTCTCTCGCGCTCATGCGTGCGAGCATCAGATTCGCCACGTTTGCGCAGGCGATCAACAAAACAAATCCGACCGTCCCCAACAGCACCAGCAAGGCGGGCCGCACTTCGCCGACTATGCGCTCATATAATGGAGTGAACGTGATCGCAATCCCTGAGTTGGTGTCGGGATGATCCTGTTCCATTCGTTTGGCGATGGTGTCGATGCCGGCCTGGGCTTCGGAGGCGGTTACGCCAGGCTTGAGCCGAGCCAGTGCATTAAAGATTCTAAGCTGCCGGTTTTCCGCTTGCTCCGGAGCCGTACTGCGCGCCGCTGCAAACGTCACCCACAGTTTGCATTGAGAGTTAGGAAACTGAAACGCCGGCTGCATAACTCCGATGATCGTGTGGCTTCGTCCGCCGAGATCGATGCTTTGGCCAATTACACTTGCTTCGCCGCCGAATCGGCTCTTCCACAAATCATGGCTGATAACAGTGAGCGGTTCGCTATCCTCCTCCGGCGTGAATGTTCTCCCGACCGCGGGCTGACCGAGCATCGAAAAGAATTCCGCCGAGGCAACCACGCCGAGCGTCTGCTGAGAATCACCGCCCACAGTCAGGCTGTACTGATTGGTAGCCCAGATCGCGGTCTCGTCGAACACCTGATTTGCTTCTTTGATGTCGCGATAATCCGGCACGGACACGTGAGCAACCATTATCCTGTCAGCGTCGTGATACGGAAGTGGCTTCACCAAGACACCGTAGACGACACTGAAGATCGCGGTGTTCGCGCCGATACCCAGAGCCAGCGTTATCACCGCGACCACGGTGAAGCCGGGATTCTTTGCCAGGATTCGAAGGGCGTATCGCAGATCCTGTAGGAGTGTTTCCACGTTGAGTCCTTTCGTCGAAGAGCATCGCCCACGGAATCGATCAGACGGGTTGGGCGTTTGTTTTGCCAACCAATAGCCAATTCGCGTGCCAATGAAGTGATGGGGTGTAACTTGAGGAATAACCCGGCTTCGGGCTCAGATGGATGATCCGGCGGCGAACGGAACTGTTCGCTTACAGGAAGAGGGATTCCCAGAATCGAAAGGCGCAAATGATCGCTCCCAACGATAGGTGTAGGACTTCTCAGAGGTGAGAAGTCGTCACACCGAACCTCTGACTTAGGCGAGTCTCGTTCTCATTAACACCCCACGTTCAGTGTGGTGCCGGGCGCGGACGGGTGATGTGGAAGCGTTTCAGCGGTTTGTTGGACCGACCGACCAACTGTTGAAGACAGTTCGGGCCAATCGAAGCCCATTCCGACACCTCAATGAATTGAGGTGTTAATTCGGAGGACAGGGTTTCACCAGAATCAAGTCAACATCACACTCGGCTGCAGGGTCTACAGTTTCGGGCCTGCCTTCACGTCGTAGCAGGTCAACGTTCCCTGATTCCTGATATAAAACTTGCCCGCGCAGACAACCGGATGGGCCCAGCTCGGCCATCCCTGATCGATAATCTGAAACCTGCCCGTCTCTTTGTACCCCGCCGGCGTCGCTTCGGCTAAGCCGGCCACATTGTTCTCGCTCAGCAGGTACAGATGCCCGTCGGCGAACGTGAGTGTGCCTTTCCCTACACTGCGATCGCGCCAAACAGTCTTGCCCGTCGCGAACTCGATGCAGCTAAGAATCGCGTTGTTGAATCCGTACACGTAGCCGTCGATCAACACCACGCCTCCGTGGTGATTCATCATTTCGCGATTGAAGTAAATCTCGTCCGCCTTGACCTCGCCGCCCTGGGCCTTCACCGAGAGCAACGCACAGCCGGTGTCATATCCGGATGTGTAGAAAACTTTGTTGTCGTAAAAGACCGGCGTGGTGATGTTTGCCGTGCGATTCGAAACCCTTTCATAGCGCCACATCAGTTTTCCATCGGAGGCTCGCACGCCAACACCCGCGTTGCCGGTGAAACCGACGATGGTGCGCACTCCTTGAATATCGACTGCCAGACACGATGAGTAGCCGGCTTCGTCGCTGAGTTCCTTTGTCTGCCAAACGGTTTTGCCCGTCAGTTTATCGAGCGCAACGATGCTGGCGCCTTCGCCGCCAGGAGTCACGATAACATTTTTTCCCTCGACGAGAGGAGACTCGCTGATCAGCCATTTTGGATTCCTTCCAGCAAAATCTTTGAGGATGTTTCGCCGCCACAATATCGATCCGTCGTTGGCCTTGATGCATGCGAGTTCACCGTTCTCCGCGAGCGCGTACAACTGATCGCCGTCTACCGTCGGAGTGCCTCGTGGTCCGGGTCCGCGATCCTGCCCGAGCCTTGCGCCAAGAGCGGCAACCCAAACTATCTTTCCATCGGCTCGATTCAAGCAGAACACCGAGCTTTGGCCGGCCTTCACGCCTTGCACAAAGATGCGATCACCTTTTATAGAGATCGAACCATAGCCTTCGCCGATGTTGGCGATGGACCAGACGGCCGGAGGTCCGGCGGCGGGCCAAGTCTTCAGCAGACCTGTTTCATTTGCGATGCCGTTGCGATCGGGCCCTCGCCATTGCGGCCAGTCGGCGGACGCGGCGGAGGGACTGGTTGAGGCTGCGGACAAGGGAAGAAAAACCAGTAGTGCGAGTGCGGTTAGGTGTTTCACTTGGGTGAGTCTCCTTTTGGATTCGCCTCAGAGAAGACTCAATTCTTATTCAGAGTGGCGTTGAGTTCAAGTAGGCTTACGAATCTGCTGCTCGATCTGCACATCAGTATTTGGGATCCATGTTTCATGTCCGACAAGCTGCCAGCTTGTCGGAGTCCCCGCCAAAGGTCGAATCGGAAGGCGACGACAAGCTGGCAGCTTGTCGGACCACCGGTTACATATCCTGGATACCATGCTACTATCGCGTCATCATTGTTACCGGTTGGAGCCCCAGATGAGCGGTAATCAAGTCTTCATTTCTCATGCGAGCAAAGACGATGACTTCGTCAGCGAGTTGCGCTTGGCTCTGGAAGGCCAAGGCTTAACCGCCTGGGTTGATTCGCGCGAACTGATCGCCGGGCACAAACTGGCTCCTGAGATTGAGCGGGCTATCGAAGGAGCTCGCCAATTCGTCGTTGTGCTCAGTCCGAATTCCATCGACTCACCCTGGGTCCGCAAAGAGATTGAAACGGCGCTGGAGGTCGAAGCGAGGCGCAAGGATGATGGCTACCGTGTGATTGCGCTTCTGTTGCCCGGTATTGAACCGCAAGATTTAGCGAAGTGGTTTGATGAAGAGCCGGTCGGCGTGCGCGTCGAAGTCAAACTCGGCGGTGTGAGCGAAGCCTTGCCACAGATCCTCGCGGCGCTTGGCGAACGACTGCCCCACGATAAGCAGTCCATTCAAGAGCCTGGTACGCGGCGCGTGTCTGAAATAAAGCTGAAGCTGAAGTCTGCCGCCATCGAGAATGTCGGCGAAGGAAAGTGGCGCGCTAAGGCTACTGCGCAACTAATCTACGTTCCCGCTGACCGAACAACGGCCGACAGCCGCGAGTTCCCCTTCATAGCGCCGCTTGGTCCCATCGAAGCCGACGATCTGCGATGGTATCTGGAGCGATATTACTTATGGCCGACGGGCGTCTTCACCGAGCGTGCGAAACATATCGAAGAGAAGCTGCCGCAGTGGGGCAAAGAACTCTATGATGCCGCGACTGCCGCGGAATCGGCACGTGATCTTCTGGCGGATTGGCGAGTGACGGCCAACGGCGTTGAGCGCCGCTTCTCAATCTTCGTTGATGACCGCGCTTCCGAAGGCAGCACCGGCGATCAACAAGCAGCAACGAACGAAGCCGCCAGTGCGCTGCTCGCGCTTTGGTGGGAGTTGATGCACGACGGGCGCACCTTCCTGTTCCAGGGAAAGAATCCAGTTCGCGTGCGCCGTTGCCTGCCGAAAGACCGCGCTGAAAAACCCATCGCGTCGAGCCTGCCCATTCGCATTCTGCTCCTCAGCCCGCGCCCCGAAGACGACCGTGCGGGTTTCATCGACCACCGCCTTAGCGCCCGCCCGCTTGTTGACGCTGTCGAAAGCCTCGGCGAACTCGCAGAACTCACGATTCTCAACCCACCGACTTTTCCGGCTTTGCAACAGGCGTTGCGAAAAGCTGCCGATGCGGAACAACCGTTTGACGTGATTCACTTCGATGGGCACGGAGTCTACAACAAGGAGCGCGGGCTGGGTGCGTTGTGTTTTGAAGACCCACAGGACAGCGACAGGACGGAGAAGCGCAAGAGCGAATTGATCGACGCCGAGAAGCTTGCCGGATTGGTGAGAGATTATCGGATCCCGCTCGTCTTCCTCGAAGCCTGTCAGAGCGCATCCGAAGAAAGACCGACTGCGTCAGTAGCGGCGAAACTGTTAGACGAAGGCGTGACGTCCGTGATCGCGATGACTCACAGCGTGTTGGTCGAAACCGCTCGCCGCTTCGTCACGACTTTTTATCGCGAGCTGGCCGAAGGCAAACGCATCGGCACTGCGATGCTCGCCGGGCAAAACGCGCTTTTCGATGATGACTTTCGCATACGCGTGATGGGCGCGGGAGAATTGCGGTTGAAGGACTGGTTCGTGCCCGTTTTGTATCAAGAGGAGAACGACCCGCAACTGGTCACCAGACTGCTGCCCGAACAGGTCAAGATCCTTCACGACAAGAAGCGTCGCCTTAGTCTCGGCGAGTTGCCTGAACCGCCCGTGCACAGCTTCATCGGGCGCAGCCGCGAGTTGTTGTCGCTTGAGCGGTTGCTCCAAACAGAGACCTCGGCTGAACAGTCTTACGTGGTCGTGCGCGGACAAGGCGGCGAAGGCAAGACGACGCTGGCTGTAGAGTTGGCGCGCTGGATGGTGCGCACCAATCGCTTCCGCCGCGCGGCGTTCGTCAGTTTTGATCCATTCTTCACGGATCACTGCTCCGATGCGAGAAGCGTGCTCGATCGCATTGGCAGCCAGCTTTTGCCTAGAGGCGATCAGTATTCAGTCTCGCATTACCGCGACTTGAAGGAAGCGTTGCAACCCGTAGAACGCGCGCTCAGCGATCATCCCACACTGATCGTGCTGGACAATTTAGAAAGCGTGCTGGAAAGTCCGACAAACTTCAGTTTGTCGCAGGCTTCCGAGAGCGCGCCTTCCGGGGACCAACGACAAACTGAAGTTTGTCGGACATCCGCTGCCGAGATATTCGATCTTTGCCGCAATCTGCTCCGAGCGCATCCCGCGACGCGCATCGTCTACACCAGCCGTGAAGCATTGCCTGCGCCGTTCGATCACCGGCATCGTGAAATCGTCTTGGGCGCGCTCAGCCGGGATGACGCCATCGAACTGGTCAGCCAGGTTATGGAGCGGGAAGGACGGAAACCGAAATACGACGACGCGGGCAACACGCCGCAAGAGATCATTGATCTTGTCGAAGCGGTCAATCGCCACGCTCGCGCTCTGGTGCTGCTAACACCCGACATCAGCCGCAGCGGCGTGCGCTCGACGACTGAGAACCTGCACCGCATAATGGCCGAGCTGCACTCGAAGCATCCCGACGATCGCGAGAATTCGCTTTATGCCAGCGTCGAGCTCTCGCTGCGCCGTCTGGCGCCGGAACTGCGAGAACAAGCGCGGGTGCTGGGTGTGTTTCACGGCGGAGCGCATTTGAATGTATTGGATCGCGTGCTAGGACGGATGAGGACGACGCAGAGACAACGCCGAAGCTGGCTGCCGCATTGATCGAAGTGGGACTCGCCGAAGCGATGCCTTACGGCCACCTAGGTCTTGACCCGGCCCTCGCGCCTTATCTGCTACGAGAGATGAGCGCGGAGGAACAGGAAGAGGCGATGTCGCGCTGGGCTGGAGCAATGAGACAGTTGACGGCTTTTCTGTCTCAGCAGCAGTTTCAGGATGCCGAGCTAGCAGCGCGATTGACTCTTCTGGAACTGCCCAACCTGATGGCGCTGCTGCTGTGGATTGAGGACAAGGCGGCACCGGAAGAGATATTTGATGTGGCAGATAAAGTCGAGAGATTGCTTGCCCACTCGGGTAATCACTCGGCGCTCGCGCAAGCGACGAGACTCCGGGAGCGAACGGCCCGATGCTTCGGTGAATGGGGCCACGCCCGATTTGCCGCAGAGGGTGCGCACGTGGATCGGATGCTGGAACGCGGCAACCTAGAGGCAGCCTATACCGGAGCTCAACAACTCCTTAACCGCAGTCTGATGGAAGGGGAGGAGGCTTATCCGGACGCAGCTTATGACGTCGCGCTGGCCCACTTCAGGCTAGGGAGAGTGCTTGAGATGCGGGGAGATGCTGAGGCCGCGCTGTTCTCACTTACTGAGGCTCAGCAGCGTTTTCAGGCGCTAGCGAATACGGGCAGTAGCAGTGCCATGCAGATGGCCTCCGCATCAATCTCCGAAGGCGGACATTGCCTTCTCGCTCTAGGGCGATGGGATGAAGCGGCTGACGCGCATCAAGAGTCCATCAATCTTGCTGAAACCCGCGGTGATCGCAGAGCAGCAGCTGTGAATAAGGGCCAACTCGGTGCAGTTCGTATTCGGCAAGGGCGTTATGCAGAAGGACTAACAACCTATCACCAAGCGCGAATCATATTTGAACAACTAGGCGAGCCTGAAAGCGTTGCTACGGCATGGTATCAAATTGGAATGGCTTACAGGTGCATTCAAAAATTCGATCAGGCCGAACATGCCTTCCAGCAATCGCTTGCTATCAGTGTCCAGCACAATTTCCTTGCGGGCGAGGCCTACAACCTCAATGATCTGGGCAATCTCTATGACACGATGGGTCGGTTGGAGGAGGCCGTGAAATGTTGTTTGCGAGCGGCGGATATCTACGCCAAGCTAAAAGATCCACGGCATGAAGGGTTCGCACGTAGTAACGCTGCAGATACATTGATGAAGCTGCAACGTTACGACGAAGCCCGCCCAGAGCTGCTCCGCGCGATTGAGCTCAAGAAGCCCTACAGCCACGCGGCAGAAGCGTGGACGACCTGGGCCATTCTCTATAATCTGGAGCAAGCTACGGGGAATCAACGGGCCGCCGCTCAATCGTTGCAAAATGCAGTCGCTAGCTTTTTGGCTTATCGTCGTGCTGGCGGGCAGAGTCGGACTCCAGGCGCGCATCTTTGCGCCTTGGCCGGACAGGCATTGTCGCGGGACGAGACGACCGAATTGGAACAAGAACTTGTCGAATGGTCGACTGCAAGTGCTCCACCATCCTTCAAATTCATGCTCGCCAAACTACGGGCGATTCTGCGCGGTTCGCGTGATCCAGCGCTTGCTGTTGATCCGAATCTCAGCTTCGACGATGCGGTGGAACTGCAACTGCTGCTGGAAGCGCTGAATTCGAGATGATTTTCTGCTGACCCTATTCAAATCTTATCGAGCCCGCTCCCCCGAAGGTGGTTGGCAACCCGCCCGCGGTTGCCAACTCCGTAGGAGTTGCCTGTCTATAGAAGCGACTATGCTAGATCGTTCCTGACTCCGTAGGAGTTACCTGTGCGTGAGCCTCGACACAATTGTCCACGCCTTCAAGGAAAAGGTCACTCCTACGGAGTGAAGGTCCACCGCCCGTGTCGCTTCTATTGACAGGTCACTCCTACGGAGTGTTAGGAACGGTCTCGGTTTTGAGTCAATGCTCCATTGCATCAGTAGCTTGATGCCTTCGCCTGAATCGCTCAACCGCGCTGACGCGCCGGCCGCTCTGGGTAAGATCAACCTTCGGCGACACGCGAAGAGACGCTACTTGATGACTCGCGCGGAAAGCACGAGGATCAATCCTTTATTTCCGAGCGTCGCTGTGCCTACTACAATCTTCTCGCCGTTTCGCAGGTTCAGGTCCGTGTGAATGACCGCCCGGCCGACCGCACCCGGACCCTGAAAACTAAACTCCTGGTCGCCTAACTGCACCGAATAGCCGCCGGACGATTCGCTCGCAAGCGCTACCGTATGCACACGGTACTCGTAGCTCGCAGTGAGCGGCCGGTCGATCTCGAGGATCTTAGCGGCGATATCGGCCGTGCCAGTCAGATTAATGTTTCGCGATCCCGCTCGCACCCGCTGCACGACACTTGCGACGTTGGAGTAGCTCTTGTAGTTCAAGGTCGCCTGCATCTGCTTCAGCACATCCGCGAGGTCGGGTGGATATTGACTGGCAACACCTTCCACGTTCGAAGCGATCAGCACATGCATTCGCAATTCGATGTCGGGCTGCGGCGGCTGAGGCGTGTCCAGACGCTTGATCGCTTCTTCGATGGCCGCGATGTTCTCGGGAAAGTCACGCACCGTGAGAGTCCTGAATTCGTCGCTCCAGGAAATCGTAGCTCCCTTGAAGCCACTTCCAAGCGGCCGAAGCGCATTGACCAGCACATTGGGTTCGCGGTGCTTGACGTCGAATATCTTGCCCTTGAATCCGGTGAAGTCGACGTAGTCCGGCGTTCGCGCCGCCGTAGCGACGGGCGCGGGTGGGGGCGTGGGTTGCGCGGGTTGTTGGCCGAGTGCGAACTGTGAGACCGCCAATACAATGAGAAAACCTATTACTGCATTTGCTTTCAAACGAGACATACTAACCTCCTAATCGGTTGCTGGTTTTGTTGGAGGAGAATCGCTCTCCCGTGGCGCAAACCAGATAATTCGAATGAGCGGATCGCGGGTTTGAATTTCGATTCGCAGCATATCTTTTGAATCGTTCGACAAGGCGGGACTCTGCGCGTCCTGCACAACCGGAGCTTGAGATTGAGCCACATCGAGTTCTTCTTTCTCAGTTGCTCCGTCCGCGCGAGCGAAGCCTTTCAGTGAGTGACGAATCCTTTTCCGAACGGAACGCTCAGGCTGCAAACTGGCCGCTAGAGCCGTTTGTGGGGCAATGTTCAGGTCCGGGCTTCGATCGATGCGCGGCACTTCATCGGGCGCCTTCAGGACTGATTCGATGCGCCGGACGTCCTTCATCCTGGTTTGATAGAGATAGACGACGAACGTCGCCACGATAACCAATGCCGCCGCCGAGAGCGCAAACATCTGCCGGCGGTTCCAGTGTTCGGCGAAGGCAGCCCATCGCGAAGGTCGCTGGCTGTTCGCGGCGATCTGAGCCAGTGCACCGCTCTTCACACTATCGAGCAACGCGCGGTCTAACTCCGGCGGCGTTGAAGCGCGCAGCCAGCTCTGGCTCTCTTTGTATTCGTCAGCCAGCCAGTTGCATCGTCCACACCATTCCAGATGCGAAGCGATGCGAGTTGCCAATGCCGGCTGAAGATCGTCTTCAACGTACAGCGGCATGAGTTTTTCGACGCGCCTGCAATTCATTACTCCATCCTCCGGGTTTGCTTGAGCACGCGCTCGCGATACTTTTTTATCTTCGCGCGAGCCGAGCTTATCTGTGATCTCACGGTTGTCTGACTCGACCCGAGCACCGCGGCCACTTTCTCAGTAGACATGCCCTCGAGGTCTCGCAAGACGATCGCCGCTCGCTCTTTCTTCGAGAGCGTGTTCAAAGCCTGGTCAATCATTGCTCGCTGCTGGGCCCGAATCATCTCGGATTCGGCGTTGCCGGTGCTTGCCAGTGAATCGAAGCTTCCCCGCTCTTGTTCACTTTCGAAAGAAGCAAACCCGGCGTGGCGGCTGCGTGTTCTTGCGTGATCGCGGCAAACGTTGATCACGATTCGATACAACCACGCCGCGAAATCCTGATCCGAGCGAAAGCCTCGAAGATATTTGTACACGCGCAGGAAAACTTCCTGTGCGGCATCGCGAGCGTCCTCCGAGTTCCCAAGCATTCGCCATGCGGTGGTGATGACTCGCCTCTGATGATGTTCAATGATCTGTTCGAACGCCGCCATATCGCCGGCCTTTGCGCGCTCGATTACCGGCGCGAGAGACGACAACAAATTCGGTGACGAGTCACCCAGGCCAAGGCTGTCGGTCATCAAAGCTATGTCAGCTACCTCAACCGGCATTAGTCATCATCCTCGCTCCTATTAATATCTACTTGCGTGGCGGGGAAAGCGTTGAAAGTTTTCCTGGTCCTTAGGCTTAAACGTGCCCGGATCGGATGAGTTCAAGATTGGCTTTCCAGCTCTGCTGAGAAACTACCTTGTATCGCCGCTAAACAGGAATGCACAAAGGAGCACAAATCAAGCTTAGTGCCGCTTTGAGTTTTTGTGTCTTCGCGGCGAGACACCGCACAGCATTACCAGTACACACATCTGCGAGGTGTATTGTTTTGGCTTTCACCGGTTGTTCTGTTGCGATACGAATCCACGCCTCCTTTGAACCAGACCTCTCGCGTCAGCCGCATAATTCCGCTCTAGCGCAATAGATGCCCCTTAGCATCGATCACGGAATGAAGGTTGCACCATTCCATTTCGAGGATGACAGAATTCAAAAGGCCTTGCGCGGCGAGCACGGTGCCGCCAACGCGAGGTCGCCTCAAGTGGCGGCGCCGGGCGCGTCGCATTAGATAACAGGCTTCGACGCGCATTGCGCTTCTAGCCAAATTAAACGGAGGTGTTGACCATGTTATGGACAATTCTAGTAGTGCTTTTGGTGTTGTGGCTGCTCGGTTTGATCGGCGGCGTCGGAGGCGGGCTCATTCACCTGCTTCTGGTAGTTGCATTGATCGTTCTGTTGTTCCAGTTGATCTCAGGCCGTCGCGGGGTCGTGTAAGAATCCTTTGGGTATGGACTGGCAGCGTCAAAGCTGATTAGCAGGTGGTAGCTCGCAAGCGGAAACGCGTGTCGGCTACCGCCGCTTTTTTCTAGCTCTTCATTTTTCTTAGTACCTCGCGAACCAGCGCCGCATAGTCCTCGGCGCCATCGCTTCGCGGCGAATATTCAAAGACAGATTTGTGCGCCTCCTGCGAATAGTCGAGTTCAGTGCGCTCACGAATGACCGTTCGAAGAAGACGTTCGTGAAACAGCTTCCTCGCCTCTTTTCTCACCGTCTCGGGACCCGCCCGCCGCGTTGTGTAAAAAGTCATTACCACGCCGGTGTTCTCGCTATCGATTCGCGCGTCACGCGTATGTGTATCGACAAACTCGATCATTTGCTCGATCGACCGCAAGCCCAGCCACGTCGACACACACGGAATCAATAAATAGTCCGACAGTGAAAGCGCCGCCGAGGTCATCCGTCCAAGCTCCGGCGGGCAATCAAACAAAACAAAATCATATTCAGAATCTCGAGCCGCAATCGCGTGTCTGAGCGGCGACGTTACGTCAGACAGTCCGTCGATTGAAAGCGTGACCTGCCACAGCCGGCGACCGCCGCTCGGGAGAAGCCAGATGTTTTCGCGCACGTGGTTCGGAGTGAAGCTCCCGTGCTCGAGCGCCGACGCCACGGTGCTTCGCGCATGATCGGTGCCCGAGATCACTCTGAGATTGTCCTGGGGATCGCAATCGACGAGCAGCACTCGCGCGCCCGCCAGTGACAAACCGAATCCAAGATTCCATGTGGTTGTAGTCTTACCCGTTCCGCCTTTTGACGCCGCGATCGCTATGCGTTTGGCCATAACGCTCCGCTGAAAGGTTACTTCTCGAGTGCGGGCACGGTTGCAGCGGGAACTGAAAGGTGAGGCTGCGTTTCTTCGCCCGGTTGCGAAGGCACGACTACCTGCAGGTTCTGTATGCCTCGATAAGCCAGATAGTGGTTATAAAACACAATCATCAAACCGACCGCGGGAATTGAAAGAAAGATGCCGACCAATCCGCCTATCTCTGCGCCCGCAAGAATGGCCATTATCACCACGAGTGGGTGCATCTTGATTCCGTGCCCGACGATTCGCGGATAAATATAGTAGTCCTGGGCGAGACGAAGAATCGCCAAAAACAACGCAACGACGAGCGCAGTCTTGAATGAAACAGTCAGCGCCAAACCAACGATGCCGCAAGCCGCGATCAGAGGGCCGATGAGAGGAATGAACTCGAGCAACCCGGCGATGGCCCCAAGAACAATGGGGTACGGCGCACCCAGCAAACTGAGCCCGAGCAGCACAACTGCTCCGATAACCAGACACGCGGTAATCTGCGCGCGGATGTAGGCGGCAAGCGTGCGGCTGACATCGAGCAGCAGCCAATGAGCGCGCTTCTGCAATCGCTCGTTTGGCAACAGCGCGATCAGGTTTCGCTCAAACGACACCGCATCCTTCAACAAGAAGAATGACAGGATCGGAAGCAGCACCAGCCACGTCAGATAGGGCAGCCAACCAACAAGCCTCCCGGCCAAACCTTCAAACCACGGCAACGCGGAGCCCGCTATTTCTTTGATGTGATCGAGCAGGTAGTCGCGCGACGCGGGGGGAAGTCTCAGGTGACGCATCCAACTATTTGCGCCGTTGATCGTGTTGTTGATCGAGTCCCTCGCCAAATCAATGTAACGCGGCATGTTCTTCGCCAACTCGCTGACCTGATCGGACAGCGGGGCCCACATCATCCTGAATCCCAGAAACAGCAGCGCTCCTATCATCAGATAAACGAACGCTATGGCCACACTGCGGCGAAGTCGAATCTCGCGATTGAAAACGTATACCGGTTGCTCGACCAGATGAACGATTGGCGCAACCAGATAGCAGAAAAAAATCGACAGGATCAACAGCAGCAATAACGTTCTAAGCTGGTAGAGCAGCCAGCCTGCAATGAGTAGACCCACAAGCAGGACGATCACCCGAACTATGACGGTCGTCCACAGGCGAATCATTTCCGAATTTTGATAGAGTTTTTTCTTCAACGAACTCTCCGAAGCCCGCTGTTATAGAGGCGAGTATATCACAGGCCGCCCGTCGCTCAGTCGTTCAATTAGACCCACGCGAAGCGATTCTACTACTAATAAGAAAGCGCGGCCGGAGTAAACCCCGCACCGCGCTTTTCCACGCTGAAGCCATAACTCAAGTTACCGGCGCAGGTCAGTCCGAGCGGCGGCACGCATCTTTCGAACGTCATCGGCCAACGCCTTTGCTTTTGGCAACTCGGCAACCGCGCGCTGAAGCTGAATGTCGCCCCCGGCCAGCGCCGCTCGCGCATTTTCTTCACCGAACGCCGCGATGGAAACGTCATAACGCGTCCGGCGCTTGAGCCAATCCGCGTCCTTGTCGACTCGCGCTTCGTCGGCTTTGAGCTCCTTGTGTTCCCGCAGGAAGGTCTTGAATGCCGCGAGTACCTTATCGCTGATTGGATAGTCGGTTGCAGCGAGCCGATGCTTATGATCGTTCGCATGATCGATCTTGAATTCGGTCATTCCCGCTACCTGTCCCGCGACCAGCGCGCGTGAAAATTGAAACACTGGTTCGAGCCACACTCGCTGAAGCTCCGCTTCGTGAGCCGGAAACTTCACCAGCACGTCCGGTTGTATTCCGCCGCCGCCATATACTGTGCGTCCGGCGTCGGTGCGTTTTTCTTCCGTGCGCTGAAGCGATTCTTTGTCTCCGCGCTTCAGATAGTAATCGTAAAAAGATCGATTCGCGTACTCACGCTGAATCAAACGGCCGCTCGGGGTATAGAAGTGGCCGGTCACAAGCCACAGACCGGATCCATCCGAAAGCGGAAAGACGCTTTGAACCAAGCCCTTTCCGAAGCTGTTCTCGCCGACGATCACCGCTCGATCGTGATCCTGGAGCGCGCCCGCGACAATCTCGGAAGCCGATGCCGAACGGGAGTTGATCAGCACAACTATCGGGAAGTTCTCAGGGTTGGAATTGTTGGCAACTTCTTCACGCGGGGGAAATACCTGCGGTCTCCCCTTCAAGGTTACGATCGGCTGCCCCCGATAAAGAAAGAGATTGCTGATCCTCTTTGCCTGATCTACGAGCCCGCCGGGGTTGCCGCGCAAATCCAGAATGAGAGAAGTCATCCCCTGCTTCTGCAAGTCAGCAAGTGCGGCTTGAATCTCCTGAAAGCTTGTAGTGTTGAACTGCCGGTCAAAATTGATGTAGCCCGCTCCGTTGTTGATCATGTAGAAATTGCTGACCGACGGAAGCGGAACCGTTTCGCGGACGAATTTGAATTCCAGCGGTTGAGCCGCGCCGAGTCTCGCAACCTTGACCGTGACCGAAGTTCCCTCTGGCCCGATTAGCTTTTGCGACACCTGGAGCGAGGTCCACGTCTCGGTCGACTCGCCGTTGATTGCGATGATTTGATCCCCGTAGCGAACTCCCCCGCGATGCGCAGGCGTTCCGTCGAACGGAGACATGATGTAGACCTTCTCGTTGCGCTGCGCGATTGTCGAGCCAATGCCTGAATAACGGCTCCGCTGATCCTCTTGAACTTTTTCCCATTCTTTCCGGTCAAAATAATTTGAGTGCGGATCAAGCGTGTGGAGCATTCCCAGGATCGAGGCCTTGGTCAGCTTGTCCCGATCGATGCTCCCCGCAAAGTGATCTTCGGCGGCCAGCAATGCATTAACAAAGTCGTCGGAGATCTTCTGGCGGGAGACCGTCTCGCCTTCTCGCGGGCTGGTGCCTTGCGCCGGGTGCGCGCCTGCAAATGTAATGGGAATGAGTAGCGTGAGAACAATCAGCGAATAGCGCTTTTTGAAGGTCATCGTGAGCATTCACCTCTGCAACAACATCTGAACCACTCCGTCGAGTCGGAGTTGGGCACGTGGCTGTTCAAGAAAACGTCCAGAAAAAAATCTTAGCGGAAAGGGATGCTCAAAACAACTGACGGCAAGATGTGGTTGAGGAGCAATAGCGTATTGAGAAGAATCTCGCCACTAAGGCACCAAGCTTCACAAAGCCCTTCTTCGTGCTGCTTCGTGACTTCGTCGCTTTGTGGCAGGACGGTCTCGTTCACTCATCAACGCAACAGGCCCGAGCCTTCTCGAAGGCCCGGGCCTGATTACCAATATCAACCGTTTCGCCTAGCGCGCCGCGGTTCGCGAACGCCGCAGGTCCTCAGCCATTGTACGCGCCTTGGGAATTTCGGTTAGCGCGCGCTGGACCTGAAGGTCGGTCTCCAGCAACACCTGATAAGCGTTCTCAACGCCGTACGCCGCAGTCACCAACTCATAACGAATCTGGCGCTTCAGAAAATCCGAGTCCTTGTCGACGCGCGATTCATCGATCTTGAATTCCTTGTGATCGCGAACAAAGGTCTTCATCGCCGCGATCACCTTGTCCGTTATCTGAAATTCGTTGGCACCGAGCCGATGATGATGATCAGCCTGACGCGTGATTCGAAATTCACTGAAGCCCGGAATCTGATTCGCAGCCAACTGATGAGCAAACTCATAGACGGAATCAAACCAAACTCGCTGAAGCTCGATCTCTTTGGGCGCAATCCTTACTTTGACTTCAACGTCAGGATCAATCCCGCCGCCTCCGTACACAGTGCGTCCCGAATCAGTGGTTCGTTGATCGGTGTGCCCGTTGTCCCCACGCTTGAGGTTGTAATCGTAGAAGGAGCGTCCGCTGTAATCACGTTGAATCAGCCTTCCGCTCGGCGTGTAGTAGTGACCGGTCGTCAGCACCAGCGCCGATCCGTCCGACAACTGAAACGGGCTCTGCACCAGGCCCTTCCCAAAACTGTTCTCACCCACGAGCCGCGCGCGATCGTGATCCTGCAGCGCGCCAGCAACGATCTCCGCCGCCGAAGCCGACAGCCGGTTGATCAACACAACGACGGGGCAATCTTCGGGCGTTGAGTTGGCGGCCGAATAGTCACGGCTGGGAAACACGCCCGGCCGTCCACGCATCGCAAGAATCTTTTGCCCGCGATAAAGAAAAATATTCGACACGCTGCGAGCCTGCTCAACCAGCCCGCCGTGGTTTCCTCGAAGGTCGAGCAGCAGTGAACTCATCCCCTGCTGCTTCAATTCATCCAGGGCCGTGCGCACTTCGTCGAAGGTGGTGGTGTTGAATCCGCGTTCGAGATTTATATAACCGACGCCGCCGCCGAGCATGAAAGAATTCGCCACCGAAGGAAGCGGAACGGGGCCGCGAGTCAGCTTGAACTCCAAAGGCTTCTCGACGCCCAGCCGCGCGATCTTGATCGTGACCTGCGTGCCTTCAGGCCCCAGAAGCTTGCTTCGAACCTGGGCCTGGGTCCAGCCGTCGGTCGATTCGCCGTTTACTCCCGCGATGTGATCGCCGTAACGAAGCCCCGCTCGATACGACGCGGTGCCTTCGGTTGGCGAGATGACATACACCTTGCCGCTGTGTTGAATGATGGTCGAGCCGATCCCGTAATAGCGGCTGCTTTGATCGTTTTGAAAGTCTTCCCATTGCTGGCGATCGAAATACATCGAATGCGGATCAAGCGTCCTGAGCATCCCGGTGATGGAAGCCTTGGTCGCCTTGTTGAAATCGAGTTGACCGGCGAAATTGTCGCGTGCGACCGAGATGGCGTCGGTAAAATCTTCGGCGATGCGTTGGCGATAAGCCGACTCAGCCGGACTCTGCCCAACCGAGCGCTGCCCGGTATGCGCGCCGGCGAAGGTGAGCGGTAAAACAAGTGTCAACACCAACAGCCAGTGTCGCTGATTGAGTTTCGTCCAGAGCTTTTTCAATTGGTACTTCTCCCTGTATTTGAACTGACTGACCGGCCGCCACCGGGGTTAGAAGCTCGCCGCAAGATACCCGGCGATTCTACAGTATGAGATTTACGAAAACAACAGAGCTTGAGAGTCAATCGAGCATTGCAGGTCGGATTGACGACTGGAATCTGGACGCTTGGCGAGCGAATCACTGGGTGGTAACCTTTCTTCGATACGAGACCATTAGATGTACCAAATAAGCGTCAATATTCAAGCGATAGCGAGAAGATTCGCGTTACCCTTCATTGTCCTGGCGGCTGCACTTCTTTTTGTTGAGTTTTCTCACTCTGAGCGAAACCGATTGCCAGCGGGCCTCCAAGACGCCCTGACCGACCAAGCGCTCGCCTTTCTAAGAAACGAGTACACCATTTTGATAACCGGAGATTCCCCCGTAGAGGGACTGGTCTCTCGGCTAAGCGGTATGTCGCGTCTTGAAATGTCAGGCGAGGACCGCATCGTGGCCTTACAGAAGGGGAGGGAGAATTCCCTTCAACATGGAAAACACTATTCATCCATCGATGTAGACCTCACCTCCGTATCGATTGAAAAGCGCGACGGAATTCTGGTACTACACGCGGTTGAGAACGCTGTTGAACACTTCACATTTGATCAGCCAGTATCGCCGGCCGTTCCGGATATATGAAGAGAGCACGCACCACGATTTTCTCTTTTCGGTAAGCTCATTGTCGATCAGTGCAGCTGGCAAGCCTTATACCGCCAGGATAAGCGGCCTGGTATACACCCTCACCAAGGATATCACCGAACCTCAACTGCTGAACGTATCGAATGGAGAGGAGAAAGAGGATCGAGAGTATTCTCGTCCCCCTGCCATACCGCTTGAAGAAAAGCCAACGGCAGACAAACGGCCTAAGCGAAAACAGCCGTGAACCCAGGTAATTGCTGTTAGTGAAGAACGCGCTTGACCCCGAGACAGTCGTAGCCGATTATCCTTCCAAAACAAGCAGTCACCTTAACAAAGTTGATGACTTCGGCTGAATACTGCAAGAGAATAGAAAGCGCTCTCAAGGCGGGAAACGCCACTGAGCACACACACCGCCCCGCATTGAAGTCTTTCATCGAATCTCTCAACAGCGAAATCACGGCGACGAACGAGCCCAAACGTATCAAGTGCGGCGCTCCCGATTACATCGTAACGCGGGGCGAGATTCCGGTCGGTTACATCGAGGCAAAGGACGTTGACGAATCGCTCGACAATGCTGAAAAGAGTGAACAGTTGGCGCGCTATCGTGAGAGCCTCGGCAATCTCGTGCTCACTGACTACCTGGAGTTTCGATGGTTTGTTCTGGGTGAGCATCGTCTGACTGGTCGTCTCGCGACAGTCGGAACCAACGGCAGTCTCAAAGCGGTTAAAAAAGGAGCGGAGGAAGTCGCGGAACTTCTGACCGCCTTCATCAACGCTCAGATTCCAATGGTTGCCAGCGCTAAAGAATTAGCCCAACGCATGGCCGCGATTGCGAGACTAATCCGCGCCACCATCGCCCGCACGTTCACCGATGAAGACAAGGGCGGCGCATTGCACCAGCAGATGGAAGGTTTTCGAAAAGTTCTCCTTCACGACCTGACCCAGGATCAGTTCGCCGATATGTACGCGCAGACGATTAGCTATGGACTCTTCGCAGCGGCCTGCAACGTCAAAGGCAGCGAACACTTCACGCGTCAGCACGCCGCGTACAATCTGCCGAAGACGAATCCGTTCCTGCGCAAGATGTTCGGGCACATCGCCGGACCCGACCTTGACGACCGAATCGTCTGGGCGGTTGACGATTTAGCAGAGTTGCTTCATCACACCAACATCAGTGCGATCCTTGAAGACTTCGGCAAGCGCACGCGCCGCGAAGATCCGGTGGTCCACTTCTACGAAACCTTTCTTGCCGCATACGATCCGAAGATGCGAGAAGCGCGAGGCGTGTACTACACGCCGGAGCCGGTTGTGTCCTACATCGTCCGCAGCGTCGATCAAATCTTGAAGACCGACTTCAACCTGAAAGATGGTTTGGCCGACGCGACGAAAATCAAGCTGAAGGCGAGCGGTAAGAAAAGTGAGGCTGAAGTTCACAAGGTCCTGATCCTCGATTCTGCGGCGGGCACCGGAACGTTTCTGTACGGGGTCATCAACACCGTCTTCGAATCATTCAAGAACAATCTGGGAATGTGGTCTGGCTATGTCTCCGAGCACCTGCTTCCGCGACTCTTCGGATTCGAGCTGTTGATGGCTCCGTATTCGGTCGCGCATATGAAGCTGGGGCTGTTGCTTGAGAACACCGGCTACGATTTCGCGACTGACGAACGTCTGAGGGTTTATCTCACGAACACTCTTGAGGAGGCGCACGCAGATAGCAAGCTCCCGTTGTTCGCTCAGTGGTTGGCAGAAGAAGCAAACTCGGCCAGCCACATCAAACAAGAAGTGCCGGTTATGGTTGTGCTGGGCAACCCGCCGTATTCAGGTCACTCGGCTAACACGGGGCAATGGATTGCCGATCTGCTTCGAGGTCACGACTCTTTGACTGGCAAACCAACGTCGAACTACTTCGAGGTCGATGGAAAACCGCTTGGCGAGCGCAATCCTAAATGGCTCAACGATGACTATGTGAAGTTCATCCGGTTCGCGCAGTGGCGAATCGAGCAGACCGGATATGGCGTCCTTGCATTCATCACCAACCACGGCTATCTCGACAATCCGACCTTCCGAGGCATGCGTCAGAGCTTGATGGATACGTTCGATGACATTTACTTACTCGATCTGCATGGCAACAGCAAGAAGAAGGAGCGCAGCCCCGACGGCTCGAAGGATGAGAATGTTTTCGACATTCAACAAGGCGTCGCCATCGGCGTCTTCGTCAAACGAAAGAACGGAAAGAAAAAGGCCGCGACCGTGCGCCACTCACACCTCTGGGGCGTGCGCGAAGTCTTTGAGGAAGACGCGCAAGACGAGCGAATCTTATCCGGCGGAAAGTATCACTGGCTGTGGCAGAACGATATCTGTACGACTGACTGGACGACGCTCGAACCTCAATCGCCGTTCTACCTATTCGTGCCGCAGGACAGCGATTTGCAATCAGAATACGATCGTGGTTGGCGAATAACCGAGGCGATGCCGGTGCGCACCATGGGAATCACAACGGGCCGAGATGCCTTTGCGACTGCTCATACAGACGCAGAGTTGAAGCAGAGGATTCTAGCTCTCGCAGGAAACGCCGAAGACGAAGTGATTCGCGACAGGTATGGTTTGGTGGACTCATCTTCATTCTCGCTCAAGAAGGCCCGTCAGTGGTCCCGAACAAAGGGCGCATTACAGGCAATAATTCCAATTGGATATAGATGCTTCGATCGGCGGTTTGTGATCTATTCAGCTAATATTCTTGCAAGGCCGCGAGAGGAGGTGGCCGTTCACCAAATCGGGAAGTCGAACAAGTCTTTGGTTACCTTTCGAGCGATTCGCGAATTGCCTTGGAACCACGCTTTCGCCTCAGACTTGCCGGTGACGAAGGAATTCATCAGCAGTCTTGATAATTGCTACTCTTTCCCGCTGTACTTGTACAACGACAGAACGAAGCTCTTCGGCGATCAAGACGACGCTCGACAACCGAACCTTGCACCGAAGTTTGTCGAGGATCTCGAATGGCATTTGAAGCTGGTATTCAACGCTGAGGGCAAGGGAGACTTCACGGAGACCTTCGGAGCGGAGGACGTGTTCAATTATCTCTACGCCGTCTTTCACTCGCCGACATATCGCGCTAGATACAGTGAGTTTCTCAAGGGAGATTTCGCGCGACTGCCGCTCACCGCAAACGCGGATTTATTTCGCGCATTGTGCGGACTCGGAGAAAAACTTGTTGGTTTGCACCTAATGGAAGAGCAGGGGCCGAAGATCACGAGCTATCCAATACCAGGCGACAACTCAGTGGAGGTCCTCCGGTACACCGAGCCAGGTGAGGGAGCCGACCAGGGCCGCGTGTGGATCAACCGCGAGCAATACTTTGAAGGCGTGCCGCCCGAAGTCTGGAGCTTTCACGTTGGGGGCTATCAGGTTTGTCAGAAGTGGCTCAAGGATCGCAAAGGCCACAAGCTCACCTACGATGACCTGACGCACTATCAGCAAGTAGTCTCCGCCCTGGCAGAAACGATTCGCCTCATGGGCGAGATCGATGACGTTATCGAGGACAACGGCGGCTGGCCGATAGGAACGTAGGGGTATTATAGGAACTCCTTGTTGGTTTTGGACCCGGGCGAATATATTAATGAACCATATCAGAAGTAAGGAGCGTGAAGACATGCGAGCAAAGTCCCTGCGCCGTTCAATTGCAGTATCGCTTATCCAAGTTCTTACTTGCATTTCTCTCCACTCCCCAGGTGTCTTTAATGCCGTCGCGCAAACGGTCGAACAGCGGACCCTCAGATTGAAGACTGCGTCTGTCACTGCATTGCCTCCTAGCCAAAAACGATTTGCCCTCGTTATCGGGATAGACCAATACGAAGATGCCCAAATCAATAGGCTTCAAGCTGCGGCGAACGACGCAAACTCGCTCGCCGACGCTCTCACTCGTTACGCGGGGTTTCCGAAAGACCAAGTCATATTGCTCACAACTGATCAGACAAGCGACCGCCGCCCAACAAGAGGCAATATTCTTCGCCGGTTATCAAATCTCTGCTCAGCGGTTCCGAAAGATGGGTTGCTGCTCGTCTCGTTTGCCGGACACGGAATAGAGCGCCGTGGTCGGGCTTTCCTTTTGCCCACAGATGCCCAAGTAAGCGGGGACTTGGCCCTGCTCGAAGAAACGGCGATTCCCGTTGAGACCCCAACAAAATGGATTCGCGAAGCCGGAATCAATCAAGTGGTTGTTATTCTTGACGCCTGCCGAAACAATCCTGAAGCAACTCGCGGAGACTCAGGTCACCCATTGACAGAAGCATACATGAGAGGCTTCAACTTTGATACACGAAACAGCGATATTACAGCGTTCGTAACTTTCTACGCGGCTGAAGTGGGCCAAGTCGCATACGAGTATACAGAAAAGAAACAGGGATATTTCACGTGGGCACTCATTGAAGGATTGAGCGGTAGAGCAGCGAACGATAAGGGCGAAGTGACATTGGCAGGACTGGTGAATTATGTACGTGAGGTTGTTCCAAAACGGGTTGGCATCGAACTGGGGCAGGGAAAAAGACAAAGACCATACGTTGTAATGGAAGGATACAAGCCTGAGGAGTTAGTGCTGGCTTTAACTCCGATCGTAACCAAGTCATCACCTAAACCTGGGGTAGCACCGGCGAGTTCCGCGGGAGCTTACCATCCGCTTTCTTTCGAGGCTGCAGAGAAAGCTAATAAAGGAGACTACGATGGAGCGATCGGGGATTATTCCTACGCAATGAAACTCGATCCTGCAAACGCCATCGAATACAGGAAGAGGCTTGCCCAGGTGTATGGAAGTCGAGGCCTAGCGAAATACCATCAAGCCAACTATGAAGGTGCGATTCTTGATTTCACAAAATCGATAGAGATCGACCCGGAGAACGCTAGCGCTCCCTTATATAACGCTCGTGGGGTAGTACGACTGAGTACGGGAGATGATAAAGGGGCAATTGCCGATTTCACGAGGGCAATGGAAATTAGTCCTAAATTTGCGACAGCCTACGCGAATCGCGCGAAAGCCTACGAAAGGGAGGGCCAGAAGGCAAGGGCCAAAGACGACTATGACATTGCAAGGAAGCTTGACCCCAAAATATTCACGCCGTCCTCGAAAATTGAGAGGAACTCTGACGTCATGGCTGAAGCAAAGGCGCTTATGACTTCTGGAAACATGAAAACGAACAAAGGTGACTACGACGGAGCCATATTGGATTACACGCGGGCCATAAACCTCAACCCTAAATACACCACCGCCTATTATCTGCGCGGGAATGCTAAATTAAGCCGAGAGTACTTTATCGGTTATCTAATAGACTACAAGGCGGCAGCGCAGAATGGTGCTACCGGTTTAGATAAGGACGACTACAAACTCTTCTCTATTGAATTCACACAAGAATTAGAGCGCCATCCGAGGAATGCGATCGCTTACATTAATCGAGGGTTGTTGCATTCCGCTAAAGGCGAGTGCAAAAGGGCGATGGATGATGTCAACCAAGCAATAGCAATTGATCCAAATCTATATATTGCTTACGTAGTTCGCGGCTCGCTCCGTCCTGACACAGACACAAGGGGAATGCTCAGAGATTTGGATAAGGCCATAGAGATTAATCCTAACAGCGCCCCAGCTTTTCTACTTCGCTACTTAATGAAATCGGAATTCGGTAAAAAGAAAGGAGATGAGGCCGATTTGGAACAAGCGCTAAAACATAGTAGTGAGGATGCTAACTTTCTAACAATCTTTATTAAGCGAATAGACTTCAACGACAGCCTCAGTTTTCTTCCTTGTGGGCGTTGAGTTGTCTTTGACACGAGATGAGCGGACACTCGTGGCGACGTAGTCGCGCTGACTATCAATTTTGAAACACGCGATCCACGGGAACCACTTCAACTTTTTTCGGATTGAAGTTTAGTTTGTAATTCTCGATCAGCTTGTCTTCCTCGAGAATCTCTTTCGCCGGAGGGGTCGCGTAGCTGATCGGCGAAGGCCTGTTTTCCATCGCCGCCTTCTTGAACGATTCGCCGTCTTTGGTCACGACGACGATCTTCACATTGTCGGACTGCAGAAACTTCCTGATCGCTCGATTCACATCCGCAAGCGTGAGCTTCGCCAGGCCATTGCGTACGTATTCGTTGAAGTTCGGGATTCCGTAATACCGGCTGTCCAATGCATATCCCAACTGCTCGTCCTGAGCCTTTGTCAGCACGTTCACATACTTGCTCAGGAATTGGCGCGTCGCTTCAAAGTCCTCCTGCGACATTCCGTCGCGCACCAGCTTGTTGAGCTCATACAACCCGGTCCGCAAAGCAAACAATCCGTTCTTCAACTCAACCGGCCGAATCCACACCTGAAAGATTTGCTGCTGCCGGTCGAGATTCGGATCGGGGTGAAACTGAAACATCCCGCGCGGGAAATACTCGATGTAAGCATAGTCGCCGTAGTTCAACCCGCGAATCGCTCGCAGCCGTTCGTACAAATGACCGTTGCTCGCGCGATGCTGACCGAAGTATGACTGCATCACCAGCAGCGGCAGCCAATCGGGACTCGATCGGTTCACCGCAATGGGAAACCCGAACGATATCGCGGTGCCCGCTGTGTCCTTGTCGATGACCTGCATCTCAAGCCCGCTAGTCTTCTCCGGCTCGGGCAACGAAAGCTTTGTCGCCGTGCCCGCCGGAAGCTTTGCCGTGAAGTCCGCCTCTACCTTTGCATCGAAGCCTTTCGGATATCCGCCCGCAAGCCCCAACACAAAATTCGCTGCGGTGTAATGATCCCGGTAGAACTTCTTCACATCATCGATAGTCAGCTTCTGGAGCGACTCGACGGTGCCGACGTTTTCGTGGCCGTAAGGATGGCCGGCATAGATAAAGTTATAGAGCGCTTCCTTGCCGAGTTCCTCGTCGTTGTTGCCACGCAGATTCACCTTCAGAAAGTTGACCGCGTCCTCGCGTAACCGCGTGAAATCGTCCTCGCGCCAACCCGGATCTAGCAGCATCCCGCTGATGATCTGATAGTACTTCTGCAAGTTGTCCAGATGAGTGGCGCCGCTAAAGACGGTCATCTCCTTATCCACCTGAGATCCGAACCCGGTCGCCATTGGATACATTGCCTCGACTATCTGTTGGTAACTCATCGCGCGGCTGCCGGCATCGGAAATCATCGAAGCGGTCAACGCGGCGACGCCTTCTTTACCTTTCGGGTCTGATGCCGATCCTGCGTTGAACAGCAACCTGAAGCTGATGAGCGGTGATGAGTTGGGCAGAAGCACGGACGCCATTTTCGGAGCACCCCTTCCGGCGCGCGCCGCCGGCGCGGCAACCGCTAAAGATAAAATGACTGCTATCACGGCGAGTTTGATGTTACTGCGCTGCATTCTTTGAGTTCTCCTTGCTCGACAGAGTCACGACCGTGCGATGCTTGTCGACAATATACTTTTTGGCCGTCGCCTGAATGTCTTCGGGTGTGATCGCCGCATAAAGATCGTAGACCTTGTTCAAGGCCTCGGGTGTTCGCCGAAGCGCGATGTACGAAGCGAGATTCGCGGCCAGCGCTTCTGAGTTGTCGAGACCAAGCGCGAAGCTGTATTTCAGATTCGACTTAACCGCTTCGAGTTTGTCCTTCGGCACCGTCATCGTCTTGAACGAATTGAAGGTCTTTATGATCTCCGTCTTCACGTACTCGAGATCCTTCGGATCCTTCACGCGCGCGCCGACGGACAACAGATAAGGATCGTGATGGTCTTCATTGTCGCTGAACAACGAGTCAACTTTTTGTTCCTTGATCACCAATCGCTGGTAAAGCTCGGAGTTCTGCGAAAAGCCAAGCGCGGCAATCAAGTCCAACGTTGCCTGATCCTTTTGCTCATCCGAAAACGCCGCGCCTTTGTATGAAACCATAAGCCAGGGAAGCGTCGGCGTCGGCCAGTCGATCTTCTGTGTTAGCTCCTTAGTCTGCTCGGGCTCGGAAGGAATCGGAGGAATGTAATTACCTCGTTGCCAGCCCGACCAGTTCTGCTTCACAAGCTCCGCAACGTGCTCGTGCTTGACGTCGCCGGCCACGATGATCGTAGTGTATTCCGGCCGATAGTATCGCTTGAAGAAGTCGAGCGAGTAGTCGTACAGATTTGGATAGTTCTCGATGTCGCGAAGAAATCCCATCGTCGTGTGTTTGTAGGTGTGAGATTGATAAGCAGTATCGCGCGCGACTTCGTAGAGTTTGCGCACGGGGCTCGACGCGTTCTTGTTGTACTCGCCAAGCACGGCTTTGGTTTCGGTCTTGAAGAGATCGATCGGCACTTTCAGATTCTGAAAGCGATCGGCCTCGAGCATCATTATCTGATCGAGATCTTCCTTGGAGAAGACAGAGTGATAAACCGTTCGATCGTCGTTTGTATAGGCGTTCGAATCAGCGCCGGCCTTCTTCATTATCTCTTCGTACTTCGCGGTTGGAAACTTCTCGGTGCCGCGAAACATGAGATGCTCGAACAAGTGCGCGAAGCCTGACTTGCCCGGTTCTATTTCATTGCGCGAGCCGGCCGCGACGACGATATAGAGCGCGACGATGTTCGGGTAATCGGTTGGGATCGTGATTACGCGAAGCCCGTTTGGCAAATCGTCGATGTAGTACTTGTACGGGAAAATCTTGTTCGCCTGCGAAGCGTTTGTTGGCATAACGAATCCTAAGATCAGAATTGCAACAAGCAGAGTTTTCATCTCGATTCCTTCCTTCTGTTTGATTATTTCAGATGAATTCGAGTCTCGCCAAGTGCGCCGGGGTGGGTTAGTAATGATAGCGAGCTTGTAGAAAAGTTATTCGGTCGTCTGTAACCAGGTATACGATGCGATGTTCGCGTGTGAGGCGCCGTGACCACGCGCCGGTAAGATCGTATCGGAGAGGCTCGGGCTTGCCGATGCCCGTGAATGGATCACGCATAATGGCTTCGATCAGATCAAACGCTCGCAGCGCGACTGAGCGCTCGGTTTGCACCCAATACTTGAGATCTTCACGAAACCGAATGTGAAACACGGCATCGCGTTCGACGGTTCGCTTGCGCTTACCCTTCTTTGCCAATCCCAACCTCGCGGCGCAGTGAACTGACAGACTGGCGTTTTCCTTTGCGGGCCCGGGCGTCCTTCAGGGCGGACAGCAGCCGATCTGCGTTCCTGGGAGATCGCAGCAAATGCAGAGTCTCGAGAATGCTCGACAATTCATCGGCCGCGATCAGGGCAACGTCCCCGCCCGTTCGTCTGGATATAATGACAATGTCGCGGTTATCCGCTACCTGGTCGCAAAGCTTCGCAAGGTTCGCGCGCGCTTTCGTGTACGTCGTTTGTGTCTCCATCAATCACCTTTCCCTGAGGTTGTCCTTATGTACAGATTCACTGTACAGATTTCGCCGAGACGAACGCAAGAGTAGACGCTGAAGCAAAATGATCTACTCATTGAGTCTTAGGCTCGAGTGAGAGTTCGATTCCCCTCGAAGTCTTCTGAATCCACATGCCAGGTTTCGCGCGATTGTATATCTCCTCGGAAACGCTGACCGTAAACCGTCGTCCACTCTTTTCTTCGATGACCAGTTTGTTACTGAAGAATGATCCCTCTTGAGATTCAAACACAGAGATCCGCTTATCGATTATCTTCCCGCTGTACTCGTTTCTAAACGGGCCTGTTGATGTCGAGCACTGGTAGGTCATATCGACAATCCGGCGATAATGATCACGCCGACAATCGCAAGGAACGTGCCTTCTGCGATATTCCAGCCGCTCAATCTTTTTCTTGAATTTCGTTCTGTTGTCATTGTCCAGCTCTCGCGCGGTGACGCCGGACACGACGCCTTCAGCTTTGCGACTCTGACGGGATGAGTTTGAAATCGGGATTGTTCTTGCGGCGCCAGATGAATCCATCGAGCACATAGTGCACAAGTTGAGGAAGCGCGAGCAGCGGCACGAGCACCAGTTTCAATGTTCCGATCTCCCACGGAGAGCCGAACAGCCAGCTTCGGTCTTGCCACACACCTCGATCCCAAAACATTTCTTCGATGTAAGCGATCGCCCACAACACAACGAGAAACACCGCAGGCCCGTGAGCAAAGATCCGAAACACTCCTCGCCCGCTTGTTTGTGTCATTCGCACCCGGCTGTACCAGTAGATCAACGCGAAGTAAGGCACACCGTGAATCACAACGTTGGTCACCGTGAACGCGTAGTCCGAGTTGTACCCGACAATACCAACGTACCAGCATACGGCGGTCGTGACCATGACAATGTCTTTGCCGGGATTTCCTTCCCTGTTCACTAGCCATCCATACAATGACTTCAATGTATAAGAGGCAAGGGCCATCCAATAAATCGGCGCGGCGATTCGTTCGATCATCGCAGGAGCGCCGCTGAAGTCATTCGCGAGGAACCACCAGAACTTTCTGGGCAGATGCGTATGCCAGTAAATCAGCGGATACAACGTCGCCACGTAGATCGCGATAGTGTCGATCCACTTACCGAGCAAATCGCTTTCGCGCGCACGCGCTCGATACAATGCAACCCATCCATATTGCTGGCGAACGAAATGAAACACGGCCAGGTAAGCCAGCACTCTCCAAAAGACAAGCTCGCCTTCCGAGTAGAGCGCGACTCCAATCGCAAAGCCCAACACCGGTACGAGCGAGTAGAGCCACGGCCTGCGTTTCAATTCGTCGGCGTCCAGATAGACTCGAAAGCTCGTGGACCAAACGTGAGCGACGTCGATCAACAACACCGCCGGCACCCACGCCCAATCAGGTGTGTCACCGTAGAGGACTCCGGCTCGCGCGCCGATCCAAAGCGCAACGAGTGAGACGAGGGCGCTTCCAAGAAAAACGGTCAAGTCGGTTTGCGCGGAGAAAAGCCAAGGAAAGGGCCGGGGAGACGCGGCGATAAGGCGATAAGGCGACGGGGCGAGGGGGCGACGGGGCGACGGGGAGATCGCATCCTTAAGATCAATTGCTGAATCCTTCGCTGCCAGTGAGTTTATTCCTTCTTCAAGCCGCTTGGTTATCATCCCGTCGCCATGTCACCGCGTCGCCCCCTCGCCGCTTCGCCCCCTCGCCGCTTCGCTTTCAGTATCTCATCAGCGGCGCGCACGCCGTGATAAAACGCTTCTTCGAACAAAGGAACTCCGCTCAGATCAGTGTTCGCGAAATGAATTCCCCGATAAGGCTTCGACGCATCACGGCGCGCTTCGCTCCATACAAATCCAGGGCGAGGCCTAATCATCGCGTGGCCCCACCGCATCACATCCAGGCGCTCTGTCAACGTGCGAATCTCCGGATGCGCGCGAGACAAATCGGCGAGCGCGACATCAGCCCATTCATCACGACCTGCTGCAAGCAATCTCGATCTCGCTTCTTTTGGATCAGTGTCACAAAGCGGATAGTAATAAGTGAACACCGTTGGCCCGCGATCGAGTCCACGCTGATGCGTCGCGACAACATATCCAAGGCCGGGGCTGTCGTAAAGCACATTGTCCCACGCCAACGGAAACCCTCGATCCTTCGGCCGGTCCTTCAGAAACAGATTCGCAACCATCCACGCGCCGTATTGAAACTCACTGAGGTGCGCGGGCGGATTGTCTCGATAAGGGGGAATCACATAGCGAGTCAGGAAATGCGGCGCCGCGAAGATCACTCGATCGCAATGAAATCCAACCGCGGTTTGCGCTTCTTTATCAATCGCAACAACGTCAATATTCGATTGGCCGTTCGCCTCGTTCGGTATGATTTCTGTTACGGCGAGTCCCAGTTTCACCTTCGATTTCACTTTGTCGTAGAGATGCGAAACGAGGCGGCCGTTTCCTTCAGGCCACGTCATCAACGGCCGCGCGTCGGAGCCCGGCTTCGTCACGCGAGAGCAAAAATAAAATAGCCCGGCCCACGCGCTCGTCTGATCCAGAGTCAATCCATAATCGTCGCGACAACCATACTCGATCAACCAGCGAAGCCGCTCTGATCTCCATCCTCGCCGATCGAGCCACTCCGCAATCGAAATCTTATCGAGCTCGGTTACTTCAGCATCGTCCGAACCTGTTGCCACCGGAATCGAGAACGCGCGGCGGCCTTTCGAGTCCCGCCACGCCACCCAGCGATTCACTTCAGCGTTGAACGCCTCGAACTGTGCGAGGTCCTCCGCGGTTGCGCCGGCGTGCATGTACAGTCCTTCATACCAACGGCCACGATAAAACACACGTTCTTCAGGATCGCGACAGAGAAACTGCTCGCCAACGACGGGCTCGCCGTCTGCGTCGCTCCCGACGATAATCCCAATCTCCTCCAAAAGGGATATTAGCCCGGTGTTCTCTTTCATCGGGGCCGGCAGATAATGCGCGCCCCACGGATAGGCGATAACCGGCGACTCCCCGCTGCGAGCCGTTCCACCGGGCGCGTTCTCAAGCTCGAGCAAAACAAATTCGTCGAAGCCGGCTTTAAGCAATCGCCACGCGGCTGAGAGCCCGGCGACGCCGCCGCCCACAATCACAACCCGCGTTCTCAACCATTGATCATTGGAGGGAGTAATTGAGAGTCCGTCGCGAACGCGGTGGCCGATCACATCGGAAGCGCCGACGATCTCGCCGGGCGGCAACGGCGGCGGCTTCTGCGTGCGACACGCCGCAAGCGCCGCCGGCAGTCCGAGAAACGCCGCCAGCACCTCTCGTCTTGTGAAATGATTTTGGGTCATTCGATGCGGGCGTTCAGAGTACCGGCTTCAGCCGGGTTGTTTCGATGCGCAAAGTTACTACCCGGCTGAAGCCGGTACTCTGAACGCCCGATGCCTCATTTGTCCGACAGGCGAAAGCCTAAAACGCCATGCTCGCTTTTGCTATCTCGCGCGTGAGCGGCGAAGTATGCTAACCACTTCTTTTCCGCCAAGCGCCGTCTCGGCTACGGTGACGCCGACAAACGCGAAGCCTTGCGCGCCTGCTTCACTCAACTCCTTCTGCATCGTTGATGTGCGCGAAGTCGCGAGCAGCTTGTACTCCCATTGCGCCGCCGCGGCGGACTCGCGATCCTTCTCCAGAATCACAACGACTTCTTTGCCACCGAATGTTGAAGAGAACACGGTCTGTCCTTTGTACTCGAAACCCGAGTCGCCCGCTTCCTGCAGCTCCTTCTGCATCGTCGAAGTCTTGTTTGTAGCAAGGAGCTTGTATTGGAAGCGTTCGCGGCTTTCGTTCGCGGGATCCCTGTGCATGATCACGACGGCCTCTGATCCGCCGAATGAAGTCTCGCCACCCATCACACCGCTGAATCGAAAGCCGGAGTCGGCGGCCTGATTCATTTCCTTTTGCATTGTCGATGTCTTGTTGGTGGCCAGAAGTCGATACTCTAATCGACGCGCGGCCTCCTGTGCATTAGCAACGCCGAGCAGTAGAAACATCGTAAGACAAACTCGAAAAATCATCATAGTCTCCTGAGTCCTCACTCGTATCGCTTCCACTCGGATTCGTAGTAGCGAACGAGCGCCTGGTTATCCAGTCTGTTGATTTCGATTTGCACGGGTCCTAAATCAGCAGGTAAGACGAAAAGCGCCGCCATCGAGTTGTCATCCAGGAATCGCAATCCCGCAGGCGCGTGCGCCGGAGCTTCGAACGGCGTCACGCGAGCTAGCGCAAATCCCCACACTCCGAATGACGGCACCGCTGTTTGATAAGGTCGCACCACGAACCCCGACGCTTCGATCGTTTTCACAATGCACCAATACGAAGTTCGAGCGAATAACGGCGACGTACACTGCACCGACACCGCGGCGTCCGGCGCGAGACTCGCCTTCAGCAATCGATAGAAGCGAGTCGTGTAGAGCTTGCCCAGCGCGAACGTGTTCGGATCGGGAAAGTCCACAATCGCCGCGTCAAACGGTCCGCGAGTCTCTTCGAGCCAGATCATCGCGTCCTGATTGACCACGTGAACACGCGGATCCGAAAACGAATGCTTGTTCAACTCGGCGAGCGGCGCGAATGAATCAGAAAGCGACGTCATCGCTGGATCGAGATCCACCAGCGTCACCGATTCCACCGACGGATGCCGAAGAATCTCTCTCAATGCGAGCCCGTCGCCGCCTCCCAAAACAAGCACCCGCCTCGGCGTGCCCGCTAACATCATCGCCGGATGCACCAGCGCTTCGTGATAGCGATACTCATCAGCAGAGCTGAACTGCAAATGCCCGTTCAAAAAAAGCTGAAACCCCGCGCGGCCTCGCGTGACCACGATTCGCTGATAAGCCGTGTTGCGCGCGTGAACAATTTCGTCGGCGAACAACTCGTCTTCGGCAAGCGTCGTGAGCGCGTTCGCTTTGATGATCCCGATCACGAGCACCGTCATCACGATTGCTGCTCGGGCTCGCAGTCCGGAGACGTCGCCCTTGATCAGCGGCCGCATGAACCAAGTCGCCCACAACCCAACACCCGCGTTCAACAATCCGAACACGAGCGACGTGCGAACGAGTCCAAGCTTCGGCACCAGAAAAAGAGGAAACAACAGCGAAGCCACCAGCGCACCGACATAATCAAAGGTCAGCACTCGCGAGACCAGTTCTTTGAAATCGAGCACGTCTTTGAGGATTCGCATCAACAGCGGCAGCTCGAGTCCTACGAGCACGCCGACTGCGAATACCACGCCGTACAGCACAAGGTGAAAGTATCCCAATCGGCCAAAGCTCAAAAACAAAAGCGGCGCCGACGCCCCGCCAAGCAGCGCCACGGCAAGCTCGACTTCGATGAACTTTCGCGCGAGACCCGTCTCTATGAACCGTGACACCCACGCTCCGACGCCGAGGGCGAAAAGATATATTCCGATGATGAGTGAGAATTGGGTGATCGAATCACCCAGCACATAGCTGGCGAGGGTTCCCGCGAGCAGCTCATACACCAGCCCGCACGTGGCGATGATCAGCACGTTCAGGAACAATACAGGCGTGCGATTCATCAACTACCCGTGCACGGCGGCGGAAACGATCAACGCGATTCCGATGATCACCGCG